>Ga0308420_1000059_pt1 | contig 38770 bp, 36 predicted proteins | sample HotsprSampleMS55_FD_203802 | JGI IMG/M metagenome (GOLD analysis project Ga0308420, IMG submission 203802) | Hot spring phototrophic mat microbial communities from Mushroom Spring, Yellowstone National Park, Wyoming, United States - 20090730_MS55 ... | reverse complement strand
ACGTCGTGAGGCGTCGGATCTCGATCTCTTTCAGGTGCTGAAGGAGAGCCGCCATTTACCGTCAGTCCAAGACCAAGTCGCCCGCTTGAAGGAACGCTTCTTGGTGCTCAAACGCTAGGAGCCAGCCGTCGCGCGTCCTGCCTCCCTACTGGTCTACCTCGTCTTCCCCTAGTTGACGTCCTCCTGTTTTGTCTGCTTTCTGGAACTATGAGTGTTACCTTTGCTGCGCGCCTGGTCAATGGGCCGTTCGGGGACCCCGGTTTGTATGTCGATCTCCGCTGGGAGGGGCGTGCCCTCTTGTTCGACCTTGGGTATAACGATGCCCTTCCGGCAGCGGAGGTGCTCCGGGTGAGTCATATTTTTGTCTCCCACTGCCACATGGACCATTTTATCGGTTTCGATCGCGTCTTGCGCCTATTTTTGGCGCGCGAGAAGACATTACATCTTTTCGGTCCGCCGGGTATCATCGGCTGCGTAGAAGGGAAATTGCGCGGGTATACGTGGAATCTGGTAGAAAACTACGGCTTCGCAATTGCAGTGTCCGAAGTTCACCGAGATCGTGTCCACCGTGTCTTGTTCCCTGCAGCGACCGGCTTCCTCCCCGAGACGGTAGATAGTGCTCCGTTCGATGGCATTCTCCTCGACGAGTCAGCCTTTCGGGTGCGCACGGCTCACCTGGATCATCGCATTTACTCTTTAGGGTTTGCCCTAGAGGAGAAGAGCCACCTCAATGTCGATAAAGATGCCCTCGCACGCCTTGGGGTACCGCCTGGGCCGTGGCTCTCAGATCTCAAGCAAGCCATCCGTCGTGGTGAACCCGATGAGTTCGTCGTGACCGCTCGTTGGCGGCTGCCGGGAGGAACGGAGCAATCCCAAGAGTTCCGCTTGGGTAACGTGCGCGACCGCTTGGTCAGAGAGACGCGCGGGCAAAAAATCGCCTACGTTGTGGATACTATTTTCACCCCAGAGAATGCCGCACGGATCGCCGAACTAGCCTACGGTGCGGATCTGTTTTTTTGTGAATCGCCCTTCCTGAGCGAGGACGAGTGGCAGGCGAGCAAGCGCTACCACCTGACTGCGCGTCAGGCCGGACTCCTCGGCCGTGCGGCCAACGTGAGAAAGCTGGTGGTATTTCACTTTTCGCCCCGTTATGCCGGCCAGGCAGAGCGTATCTACCGAGAAGCGCAAGATGCCTTCTTGGGATGCAGGGAAAAGGGAAACGGGAGCGGAGAGAGTGACACGTGGGACGAGTAACGCCTGCGGCATCACAGCCTGCCTAGGCACGGTGCTGCTGTTTTGCTTCTCGCACCCTGCGTATGCTGGAGGCGCTATGGGTATAGCAATTGCGGAACCGGTGCGCCGCTTCATTCTGACCCATGCAGTAGCCCGGCTGGCGACGGCGGATGCAAAGGGACAGCCGCACGTCATCCCTTTCTGCTACGCGTTTGACGGTGAGCATTTCTACTTTGTGGTGGACGAAAAACCAAAACGGCAAACGGGAAAGCCGCTCAAGCGCATCCGCAATATTGTCGAGAACCCGCAAGTCGCGCTGGTGATCGACGACTATGCTGACGACTGGACCCGCTTGGCGTATGTGCTGGTGAGCGGCACGGCGCGGCTTGTCACCGACACACAAGAATATGACCGTGCACTCACGCTCCTACGCGCGCGGTACCCCCAATACCAGCACATGGAGTTATCTTTCGCCCGTAACCCCATGGTTCGCATCACGCCCACAAATGTACATGCCTGGGGCAGGATAGAGTAGGAGGAAGATGGGTTCCTCCCTGTGAGGGGAGGCTGCGTGGCCACCGCAGTCGCACGGCTGAGACGTGGCTTTACATCATCGCCGCCCCGAACTGCATGGCGAGGGCCATATCACCAGTGACGTGGATGATCCCGCTCATGAACGCCATCTGCGCGTTCAGCTCCCCCCGGGCCATTTTCTGCGCGTCTTCTGCCTTCATCGACAGAGTTGTCTGTGGTGTTGCCGGCCGTTCCCCCTCGCCCAGCTGCAGGAAGAAACTATGTTCGCCACCGTCCGGTAGATGGGTAAAGGTAAATTTGATCAGTCCTTTCAGTGCCTTGAGACGCTCGATGCGCGAGCGCGTGAGCTCACTTTGATTCGTGCGGGTGCCTGGACCAAACACCCCAGCGTCAGTCGCAATCGACACGGCCCAGTCAAAATAGGAACGCGGCTGGTAGACAGTCATCAGAGGGGGGAAGGCTGCTTCCGTACTAACGGTCATCTCACCGTTGAGTACATTGAGGTACCAGGTGCCGCCCCCTTCTCCTTCAATCACCACGCGCACCGTCGCTTGGGCCGTCATGCGCTCTTGGATTTGCTGCTCTAGACTCAGGAGCTGCCGCCGCAAGTCTTCGATGCGACGGCGGAACTGCGGTGCCACTTTTTCCTTAAAGAAGACCTCCGGCTCGATGACGGAGGGTTGGGAAGAAGGGGGAACCTGCGTTGTCATCTGTTGCCTCCGCAAATGCTATGAATGCTGTTCTGATAGCGCTTCGCGCATGAGCGCGACTGCGTGCGCGATCTCCGCCGAAGAAATGATAAGCGGCGGGGCCAGTCGGACCACGGTGTCACGGTGCAACGTCCAGCCGAGAATCAATCCAGCCGCGAAGCACCGCTGCACGAAACCTCGGGTTGCCTCAGGGGATGTGAAGTCCATGCCAATGAGCAAACCGCGTCCGCGCACGGCCGTCAAGCCACCCTTGCCAACGAGCGCTTGTAAATGCTGTAAAAACTCCTGACCTCGTTCCTGGGCACGGCGCGGCATTTGCTCCTGGAGGATCACTTCCAGCGAGGCAAGACCGGCAGCACAGCACACGGGGTGTCCGCCGAAGGTAGTGACATGTGCCAGGGGTGGATCGTGGGATAACGTCGCCATGATTTCTGGGGTGCTGATAAACGCCCCTAACGGCATACCCCCGCCGAGGGCTTTGGCGAGCACTAAGATGTCAGGAGTCACCTGCCAGTGCTCACAGGCGAACAATTTCCCGGTGCGACCAAGCCCAGTAATGACCTCGTCGCAAATTAACAGCGCACCTACCTCACGACAGCGCTCCTGCAAACGTGGGAGGAAGGTGTCGTGGGGGATCCGCACCCCCCCCTCGCCCTGGATCGGCTCGACGAGCACCGCGGCCACAGTGTCATCGATCCCCCCTAACGCAGCAGAATCGTTAAAGGGCAACCAAGTCACTTCCGGTAGCAGAGGTGCAAACGGTCCGCGATAGAGGGGGTTACCACCCAGCGATAACGCCCCTAACGTGTCGCCGTGAAAACTGCCCAGGAAACTCACAAAGCGGGAGCGCCCGGTGTATTTGCGGGCGGTTTTGAGCGCGCCCTCGATTGCCTCGGCACCACTGTTAGTGAAATAAGTGACAGAGAGCGGAGCTGGCACCACTTCGGCCAGCCGGCGCGCCAATTGCACCTGCGGCTCCTGGATATACTCGCCGTACACCATAACGTGCAGGTAGCGCTCGGCTTGGGTTTTGACCGCCTGCACGACCGCAGGATGGGTGTGGCCAAGGTTGGCAACGCCTATCCCCGCTAGCAAATCGAGGTACTCCTTACCGCTCGTATCGACTATCACGCACCCGTGGGCGCACTGCACTTCGATCCCCATCGGCTCCGAGGAGGTCTGGCAGACAAACCGAAAGAAGTCGTCACGCAAACCAGCCATGGCAAAAACAATACGTGAGCACTGCATGCTCGACAATGCACTCCCTGGCCTCTGCTACCGGTTGCAAGCAACAAGGCAGCGTTACGCCTCCTCGAGTGTGACCCATCGTACTAGATCTGCCAGGCGTGGCCGGCCGCCGTGGCGCCAGCTCAATGGCGGAATTTGCATTGTGCCGATCCGCGCGATCCGGCTCACGCCAACCTGTCCCAGCATGTCGGCTATTTCCCTCAGGCGTGCCGGGCCGGCCGCGACCCCAGCGGCTTCGAGGTGAGCACGCCAGGGCATGATGGCATCCTTGAGCTGTGCAAGTGTGGAAAACGGTTTGACGCGCACCGTGCGGTACAACGGAGACGGGACGAACCGTGGATCGGCTTCGTAAATCACCGTCCACTCTGTCCCCTGCGCGCTTGCATAGAGGGTGGTTTCTTTCCCCGCTAGGGCTTGCCATTCCGTTTCGTCGCGCACCCGTCTAATCGCCACGCTCGCTTCCGCAGGAATAGCTCCGCGAGGCAAAACAGTCTGCCACTGCTCCAACGCGTGGGCCAGGAGTGCGGCAAACTCCCCTGGGGAGACCGCCCCGCCTGCTTCAACGTAGACGAGCTGGGGGGACAGGCAGCCCCGTTGGTCAAACAAGACAACGTCGTACGCCGCCTGTCGTGCGAGCTCCGCCGCGTCACCCAACCGTTCCCGAGCGATCACGCTGAAGCTCACTTTGTGACCATAGCCGATGAATCTGCCGCGCACCCGCCGCTGAATAGCGGCCAGACTCTCATCAGCGCCGGAGGCAAGGACGATGTCTGCGCGCGCATAGGCGATTTCCTCTAAAGCCGCCTGACCTCCCGCCCAGCTGACGACAGCCAGACACGCGCCGAGGTCTGGATCAATATCGGCGAGGGTGCGGGCAAAGATCAGAGGGAGAGAGGGAGCTAGCGACGATGCTTTGACGAGGGTGGCAGCTTTCACCAGCAGGGCGAAGATGACACTATCCAGCCCGGCGCCGGGGAGGTTGCCGGCTAAGACTTGGGTGATCAGTGCCGGGCTGTAAGCTTTACGCTGGCTACCCAGAGCCGGAACGAAGGTATCGAGTATATCAGGGTCTCCGAGTTCCTCGTGCACGAGCGCTGCCAAACGTTCGGCGCAGTACTCTTGAAAGAGTAAAGGCAGGACATGATGGATCATCGCCGGCGATAAGCCGGTTTCGGCAGGAAGTAGCGCTTCGACTTCACCCCGCGCCTGTGAGGTCGGATCGAGGAACACCGCCGCGGTAGCGGCAAGACTCGCCAGCACGCTGTGGAGCGGGCGGTGTTGCCAGACGCAGGCTCGCGCGGCGAGGAGCCGGTCGATTATCACTTGCAGTTCAGCGGGAGAGGGAGTGACCGTATCGTGTGTCTTCACCGTTGGTTCCACAGGGAGAAAAGGAACGCAGTTCCTCACTGGGCCGCAAGAAATTCGTCCAGCGCCAATGCACAGCCCCGCGCTTCAGCGCCCGGAGCGCGACCCATAATCTCAAACCCCTCTCCAATCGCGTAGCCGAGATCATCGGTCTGAATGGCCATGACTGAGCCGCAGTTTGCCAGGTCAAAGTGGCGTAAGAGACCGGGCTGTCCTGGCGGAACTTCCGTGAGCGTTTCCGGATCGACCACGAGGGTTCGGACCCACGGCGGCCCGATTTTATAGCGGGGTTGGGTGCTCCGGAGGAAGCGATTGCGCAGCACGTTGTCGTAGAACTGTGAGGCCATCTCGGTCATACCGTACTCGTTGACACAGTAGTAGCCAGGGACTTTAAGGTATTTCCAGCACGACTGCAGCAAGCCATTGCGCGAGATGGCCCGCCCTTTTCCCTTATTGCCGCCTGTATCCATGATGCGACTGCCACGCGGGAGTGCAAAGGTGCGGCCATGAGACTCACACCAGTCAAAGAACGCGACTAGCGCGGAGGTGAGCGCCAGAATACAAACTGCCGTGCCCGCCTGTTGGGCGCGGGCGACAGCATCAACAAAAGCTTCGAGATGGATGCCGGCCGTGTCAATAAAGTACTGGCTGCCTACGCCGCCGAGTTCCGTGATCACCCACTCTGTCATCTGTGTCAGCGAGGAGGCGGGGAGGGCGTCCGGTGCGGGAATGAGCGCCAACATCGGCAGGGAGCGTGCGTCAGGCAGCAGACAGGCGGCAAAGTGCGCGAGGGCTGAGTCGTGGTAAAGCCTGAGGTCAGGAACAAAATGGCGACCTCGTTTATCCTGTCCGCGTGTCGTACCGCTGGTCAAGAAAATCTTTTGCGGTGGTCCGCAGGTGAGATCCAACTCTTTAAAGGCAACCGTTGGCACCGCAGGGATATCCTGCCAGCGGGTCACCGTTTCGGGCGTTCGGCCGCGACCGAGACAAAAGCGCTGGTAAGGCAGGTTCAGACGAAACTGGTAGGCAAAAACTGCCAAGGCAAGGGTATTGAAGTCTTTACCCTCAGGATGGTGGATAAACTCAAGGACTTGTTCCCCCACGTCAGTAGAACTTGGTATCGCCTTCATGGCCTACACATATCGACTGGCTGTGTTAGTGTTACGATGACATGGCTGGCAAATCTCGCAACCTCCCTTCTGGGGTTGGCCGTGGGGGACAAATGGGGTACAGTACCCCGCTACGTATCTGCACCGACCGCGACGCCCCTGCGGGACAGGAGGACATATGGCTGATGTGCAGGAGTTGTACGACCGCGCGTACGACCTGCTCTGCGACGGTAAAGCGGCCGAAGCGATCGCCGCGTATACAGCGGTCTTAGAAGTCGACCCCCAACACGTGGACGCGATCCACGATCTCGCGCACGCGTATGCTGATAATGGCATGCTCGATGAGGCAATTGCCACAGCCAAACGGCTCATCGAACTGACGCCGGACGACCCCCTGGGCTTTACCCTTCTTTCGCGGTTTTACCAGCAGAAGGGCATGATCTCTGAGGCTGAGGCCGAAGCCGCCAAAGCCCGGGTGCTCGACTGGAAACGACAACTGCAAGAAAAGCAGGGCCAAAAAGCCCAGAAAGACTAGCGGGTGTTATGGCCGAGTACAGTAATGCCTATATCATCGGTCGCCTGATCAAGCAGACACGCTTACTGATCGCGATGGACGATACCATCCCGATGGAGACGAAGCTGCAAACGCAGGCGATGCTCAAAGAGTTTGAGGCGGCGGTCGCGGTGGATGAGGACGAGCAGGACCAGGGAGAAGTGCGCGGACAATATTATTTCTTGTACGATCAACTGTCTGCCTACCCGAATATTGAAGCGTTGCTCTCCGCTATGCGGAATTTTATCCCGTACTTGTAACCTGCGTGATGCGCAGGGGAAGACGACGACAACTCTCGATTCCTGCCCACTGCTCTGCCTGAGAGCTGCCCGCCACGTGCATGGGTGGGTTAGTGTCCGCCTGTTTTGGCCTGTCGTAGTTCTGTTTCGAGTTTCTTTTTCTCGCTCTGGCAAATATCGAGCGCCTCTTGCGTTTGACGCTCGCGCCCGATTAGTCCACCTAGACGTTGATTTTCGTCCATCACTTTGCGCAGGTTTGTTTCCAATTCTTCGTTCTTGGTGCGCAGACTGCCGACCTCACCGGGGAGCACAGCTGTCAAATAGTCAGAGGTAAGGCCAAGCCGTTCCAGGGCGATACCCAACAAAACCAAAGATAGCCACAGGACGCCGACCCCGACATAGTGCCAAACAGCTTTGCCCAGTTCGTCGTCTGCGGCCAGTTGCTTGCTTTCTCCCATGCGCAGTCCTCCGCGAGAAAAGTGCGTTACGGTAACAGAAACACCAAAGCAAAAAAAGTTAGGTGCTCACTAAGGATGCCACTCCGTCCCCGTCTGAACCAGATAGTCGGTCAACGCATCCCTGGTGCTGGGAAAGGCGAGGTCGTTCCAGGGGAGGTCTACGGGGGTGAAAGTGCGGACCTCAAGAGCTTCATCCATTGCCTGCAGGCGTCCACCGATGACATCAGCAATGTAGACGATCACGATCACCGGATAGCCGGGGTACGAGTAGACGTTCAGGAGGCGCCGCACGGCAACCTGTACATTGACTTCTTCTAGCGTTTCGCGCACTGCTGCGTCTTCCACACGTTCTCCGCGATCGAGAAAGCCACCGGGGAAGACCCATTTCCCGTAGCTCGGTTCGATGCCACGTTTGAGCAGTACGATTTTGTTATCTAAGATCGGGATGGTGCACGCCGCTACCTTCGGGTCGTCGTAAAAAATAAACGCACAGGCCGTGCACACCAGCCGCTGCGGTTCGCGTGGTTTCACCAGTTGGCGCAGTAATGTTCCGCCACACTGCGGGCAAAAACGAAAATCTAGCTTATGATGGTGGTGCTCGTGAGCCATAGGCACCTCTTCCCTCAGGAGTGTCAATTTATTATCACAGGCTCCGTCGAGGACATAGAGCAGGGGAGAAAGGGACCCATGTTACCATGGCAGGCGTTGGGAGTAGGGATTGGACTGGGGCTCGGTGCAGGAATAACCCCAGGCCCCCTCCTGGGCTTGGTCATGCGCGAAACCCTGCGTAGCGGCTGGCGTTCAGGAGTGTATGTGGCACTGGCGCCGCCTGTTGCTGATCTTGCTGTTGTTCTGCTCTGCTTTCTCATCCTAACCCGCCTGCCCCCTTTCTTTTTACCGACACTCGGTGTGGTGGGGGGAGTGTACGTGATGTTTCTTGGATGGGACACGTTCACGGTTATGCCTCCAGCACCTATGCCGGCGGTGGAAGAACCGGCCAGGGGAACCCCTAGCTTCCTCAAGGGACTCTGTGTCAATCTCTGCAATCCTCACCCGTATCTGTTTTGGACCACCGTTGCCGGTCCATTATTGACAGACAGTTACCGGCAGCAGCAGTGGGCACCGATTGCCGCTTTTCTCTGCGGCTTCTACGGCTGCTTAGTGGGGTCAAAGGTATTGCTGGCCGTGCTCGTCCACAACGGGCGGGTATACCTTCAGGGGTGGGGGTATCGTTTTGCCCTACGTGTGACTGGAGGTGTGCTCCTGGTGTTCGGCGCAATGCTTGTGTGGGGTGGAGTGGGCAGCATGGTGTCGGCATAGACCTGCCCTCTCAACTGGGGGGCTGCTCTCCCAGCTCGCGTTCTTTGTGACCATGCTGGACAAAAGGGCCCCCCTCGTTTACACACAGTTGCCATGGCACCCCGTAGTCACTTCCTCGAGGTTAACGGCGCCACGCTACACATTGCCGACTGGGGGGGGAACGGTCCTGACCTGCTGCTCCTCCACGCGAACGGCTTTCTCGGATGGGTGTATCGCAAGATGATCGAAAAGTTCGTGGAGGAGTATCATGTCCGTACTCTGGATCTGCGCGGCCAAGGGGATAGTAAAACGCCGGTCCTTGATCAAGATCACTGGAGAAACATGGCGCGCGATGTGGAAGACGTCATTGCGCATTTTGGGTTGCAGGACTTTTACGGTGTTGGCCACTCCGGTGGCGGGGCATTGCTCGCCTTGTACGCAGCAACCCACCCTGGACGCGTGCGGCGTCTCGCGCTGCTCGAGCCGGTGACAGTCCCGCACGAGCCGCTGTATCTGGAGCGGCTCTCGGCCGCAAATCACCCCTTTGTCGAGCGCGCGCGCCGTCGCCGGGTCCTCTGGGACAGCCGCCAGCAGCTCTTCGACGCGTACCGTAGGAAGGAGGCGTTCGCGGCGTGGGACGAGGAGGTGTTATGGGATTACGTTAATCACGGCACGTATGACCTGCCGGATGGGCGAGTCGCACTGAAGTGTCCGGCTGAGGTGGAAGCCCACGTGTTTGCTCTCACAACCTCGATCGACATCTTTTCCCAGCTCACCCGTATCGACTGTCCGGTGCTGGTCTTACGAGGGGCGTTGACCGACGGACCGCTGTTCGTCGTGGCCGAGCGGGTCGCGCAGCGTATCCCGCGCGGCTCACTGGTCACAGTGCCGGATACCGGGCATTTCCTGGCTATGGAGAAACCGGACGAGGTGGCGGACATTATCGCCGCGTATTTCCGCGCCGAACACTGAGGGCGTTCTGCCGCGATCCCACGCGGCGGCAGGCAATCTGCCGCTTACAAGTCTTCCGGGCGCAGCTCCACCGTGGCGTCTTTCCACGCGGCACCAAACTGCTGTGCGACAAGTGTCGCTTCGTTCGTACGCTGCTGCGCCAGCAGACTCTGCCACAGCCCGAAGAGCAAGCGGCCGTCGCGCGGGTGCTTCTCCGTCGCTTGGCGGAAGACCGTTTCCGCCTCTTTCGCCTGACCGTTGCGCAACAGCGCGCCGGCCAGTGACTGCCGGACAGGGTAGAACCACGCCGGCGGCTCGTCGTATTGGAGTTTCGATTCCAGCTCGACCGCCCGACGCCACTCCCGGATCGAGCGCTCTGGGTCGCCGGACGCCCAGGCGAGCTGCGCGTCGAGCGTGGCTGCGGCCAAGGCCAGGAGATCGGCAGCCGTGTTGTTGAGCAGGTACTGCGATGCGGCTGGTATATCCTGGCGGCGCGACTCGAACTGTTTGTGCTCTGCCTGTGCGTCCTCCACCTTCCCCTGCCCGGCCAGGGCCATGGCCCGGGCGTAGTGCCAGAACGCACGGTGGAGCTGCCGCTCCGGCCGCGGGGCCGGGGTCCCAAGAATGTCCTCCCAGCGATGAAACCGGAGGGCAACCATTAGCGGGTAGAGGTGAAATCCTTCGAGCATTTGCATTTCTAAGTCTGCGTCGCCGACGTTTTCGACCATCTCCCGCGCCGCCTGCTGCGCCTCCGCGTACCGCCCCTGCTGGGCTCGGGCGTACGCGATAAAGTGGATGTTGTGAGTCCAGTACATCAGCGGGTAGATGCCGGTCGCGCCGGTGCGCTGCACAAAAGCTTTGTCCGCCGCCGCCGCCTTCTCGTTGGTCCGTGCGGCCAAATCGTAGTCCCCAGTCTGGAGGAAGATGTGCCCAGGCATGTGCAGCAGGTGGCCCGCGCTGGGAACGAGCGTCATCAGGCGCATGGCACTCGGGATCGCGCGCTCGAGGTTCGGGGACGCTTCCACGGCATGGATGTAAAAGTGGTTCGCCCCCGGGTGATCCGGATTGCGCCGCAGCACGGCTTCAAGCACTGTGACCAGCTCCAACGTGCCGGGTGCCGGCTGCCCGTCAGCCGTCCAGAGCTGCCAGGGGCGGAGCATCATCAGGCTCTCGGCAAACATTGTGGCCGCGTCAAGATCGTCCGGGTACTTTTGCACCACCTCACGCATGGCGTTGCTGTACTCGAGATGGAACTGCTTCCAGTCTGCCTGCGCCTTCGCTGTGGGGTACCGCTTTGCTAGGGCGCGGATGTAATCTTGCTCGCGCCTACTCGCCTTCGGCGCCCGCTCAAGCGCCTGCTGTACGGCCTCATAGGTGGCCTGCGCCCGCTTCTCGTCCACGGCGGTGTCGTTGTAATTCGGCCCGATAGCAAGGGCGAGACCCCAGTAGGGCATGGCTGCTTCCGGGTCGAGCTCCGCGGCGCGGCGGAAATAGCGGGCGGCTTCATCGTGATTGAACGCGTAGAGGAGGGTCAGCCCTTGGTTGAAGTAGGTTTGTGCTTCGGGGTTGTTCGTGGTGATGGGATGGTGGTAGGTGCCCAGGCCGGGGTCGAGCTGGGGCGGTTTTGTGGGCGCGGGGCCGGAGTGATGTTGGGCCAGTGCCGGCGCCACGGAGAATGCCAGCATACATAAAGTCGCTACCGCTCGCATGTGCTGCCTCCTGTTCCGTTCTCTGGAATCGCTTTCCTCAACGGCCGCGGGTTGTCACCGTCTCGTGGCGAACACAAGAATCGCCGCACGTGAACCCTCGGGATCTATCTCGTCTGCATAGATGCGCAGGACTGTCTTACACTGTGCCCTGTCCATCGACAACCGGGGGCCGCGGTTGAGTGCCCTTGCGAGGGGTATCAACTCAGACGGGGGGCGTTGTCACGACCTCGGCTGAGCGACGATCCTTTCCTTGTCAAAATCACCTGGGGGAGATAAACAGGGGGGTGAGGCAGACCATTTTCGGGCGATCCGCTGTCCCGCTCCGAACGTAGGCACAGTCCAGGAGGAGAGCATGTCTGAACTCGTGTATAGCACGGCCATCGATATCGCAAAGCGTATTCGTCAGCGCGAGGTATCGAGCCGGGAGGTGCTGGACTATTTCCTGGAGCGCGTTGACCGGCTCGATAAGCGTATCAACAGTGTGGTGACCCTTGAGGTCGAGCGCGCCCGCGCTGAAGCGGATGCGGCCGATGCTGCGCTCGCGCGGGGGGAAGTGCGCGGGCCGCTGCACGGCGTGCCCATGACCGTGAAGGATTCCTTCCAAACTGCGGGGATGCGCACAACCTCCGGCGCGCCCGAGCTTGCAGATTTCGTGCCGCAAGAGGATGCCTGGCCGGTCGCGCGCTTGCGCGAAGCCGGCGCCATCATTTTCGGGAAAACCAACCTCCCGCTCTATGCCGGCGATCTGCAGAGCTATAACGAAGTCTTCGGGACGACCAATAACCCGTATGACCTCTCGCGCACACCAGGAGGCTCGTCCGGCGGTTCGGCCGCGGCGCTGGCGTGCGGCTTCACACCGCTGGAGCTTGGCAGTGACATCGGCGGCTCCATCCGTCTGCCGGCACACATGTCCGGCGTCACCGGTCATAAGCCGAGTTACGGTATCGTGCCGGCGCACGGGCAGATTCCTGGACCGCCTGGGACTTTGACCCTGGCCGACCTGGCCGTTGCCGGACCGATGGCGCGCAGCGTGGAAGATCTGGAACTAGAGCTCGATATCCTCGCCGGCCCCAACCGTTGGGAGCGTCGGGCGTGGCGGCTAGAACTCCCACCGCCACGGCACCATACCTTACGAGAATACCGCGTCGCGGCCTGGCTTGATGACCCGCACTGCCGCGTTGAGCCAGGCGTCCGTAGCCTACTGGAGAAAGCGGCGCGTGCACTGGCAGACGCCGGCGTCCGTGTCGATCCGGACGCACGCCCTGCTTTTACGTTAGACAAGGTGGCAGACACATTCTTCGCCCTGCTGCAGGCGGCACTGGCCGGCAGCGTGGCGCGGGACCGCATTGAAGAGTATGCGGCGACCCCTGGGGATACCCCGGTCGCCCGCACACGACGGTTGCTCGCCATGCGCCATCGTCAGTGGCTCAGTTACAACGAACGTCGCTTGCAATTGCGCCGGCGCTGGGAAGAATTTTTCACCCAGTGGGACGCCATGCTCTTCCCAGTCATGCCGTGTGCGGCCATCCCCCATGATCACTCAGAGCCCCAAGCTGCACGGCTAGTATGGGTGGGCGGTGAGCAGCGTTCCTACTGGGATCTCATCACGTGGATGGCGCCAGCGGGGGCGTGCTATCTGCCGGCGACCGTCGTACCGGTCGGCTGTCTGGAGAATGGCCTGCCGGTCGGGATCCAGATTGTAGGGCCATACTTGGAGGACCGTACGACGCTCGACCTCGCCAAGCACCTTCTTGCCCTTGTCGGTGGGTGTCCTCGCCCCCCTGGCTTTTAAGCGTGGTTGTGGTCGCTCGCGTTGTGCGTCATCCTCCCCTACACAATCGAGCGCTTCACTGACTCCCTATGAGCTGGCTTGCCTGCGTCTTTGCGGGGCAGCCGCCATGGCAACTCGCCGTTCATGGGTCAGCCAGGTAAACAGCAAGGTGCCGCTTCCTCCTACGAAGGCGCCGCACACAAATAGCCCGCGTAGGCCGAAGACCTCGGCAAACACCCCGGCCAAGACCGGCCCGACCATCATACCGGCACTCATGGCCATATTGATCACTCCCATAACTGCCCCCATGCCACTGCTGTGCCCTTCATCCGCAGCCAGCGCGCTGAGGGCGGGCATCGCCATAGCTCCCACCGCCCCTGCCACGCTGCCAATAAGCAAGAGATGGAAAAACCCCTGGGCAAAAAGAACCGTCGCAAAGGCAAGAGACACGAGGTACCCCCCGACCGTAATCAGCGCGCGCCGGCTCACCCGGTCGGCCAAACGGCCAAACGGCACCTGCACTAGCGAATTCACCAGCATATGCACTGCGAGGATCGTCCCGATCTGCGCCTTGCTCAAGGACAACACCTCGGCGGCCAACAAGGGCAGAAAGGAAAACCATAGGCCCATCTGCACAGCGTTGACCATACGGTAGAGGGCAATCCCCTGCACTTTCGGGCGGCGAAGCAGGGTGCGGTACGAAACCTGCCGCTGCTGGAGGTGCGCGGGGGAGTGCACCTCGGGCAGGAACAGCAGCACGGCTAGACAGGCGGCGGCATTGAGCCCTCCCATCCAGTGGAAGCTGGTCTCCATCCCGTACACGTCACTCAACCATCCTCCTGCCAGTGGCCCCATGCCGAAGCTACTGGTGAGAAACAGATTAAACACACCCATGTAGGTCCCGCGTTGCTCCGGCGGCGCCAGGTCCCCGACATAGGCGGTCGCGATCGGCAGAATGAGTGCCATGACGCCTCCCTGGAGAAAGCGTCCGATGATGAGATAGGAAATAGTCGGCGCATAGACGTACCATAACGACAGCAGACTCGCGAGCAACAGACCGACCGTAATGAACCACTTCCGCCCGTGCCGATCAGAGAGACGACTGATGGTAGGCATGAACAACACCTGCGCCAAGGGGAAGCTGGCAAAAAAGATCCCAATGCTCACCGGGGTTGCCCCCAAGGCCTTCGCGTAGATAGGTAAAAACGGGATGACGATCCCCATACCCAGCATTCCCGTGAACACTGCCAGATTGAGTGTGTAGAAAATGCGCCGGCTCACTCCGCGCTCCCTAGCCTCATCGCGTTTTGTCCTACCATAGCAGAGCCTGGCAGCCCTGTCTCTGTGCTTTTCCAGTGGGGCAACTTTCTGCTAAAGAAAAAAGGACATGCAGAGGCAAGGCGTCCTGCCTACCCGGGAGGGGTAGGTAGGTCTGTCCCGCGTTCCGCAACCCGTGCACGATGGAGGAGAAACAGATGTGGAACCATCCCGTGATCTCGGCCGACGGCCATATTGATTTACCGTGTCTCCCTCCCACCCTCTTCGTCGACAATGCTCCGGCCTCCCTCAAACACAAGATGCCGAAGGTCGTGGACACTCCGGAAGGGCAAATGTGGGTCTCCCATCAGGGAACAAACCTGGGGCTTGCAGGTGGTATGGGCTCCGCCGGACGTCCCTACATCCCTGGACAAATCTATCGGGCCGATCGCATGGCCGCCGAAGGCTTGTACGATGATCTGCGCAAAGGTATTCTCCGCACTGCTACTCCAGCACTCCGCCTGCGCGACCAGGACCGCGACGGCGTGGCGGGAGAAGTGATTTACGGTATCCTCGGGGCGGCATTTCGTCTGAGGGACGCGGAAGTCGTCGCAACTGTCGTGCGCATTTACAATGATTTCGCCGCCGATTTCTGCAAAGCTTGCCCCGAACGCTTAGTCGCCATTGCCTGTCTCCCCACCTTCTCCCCTGGGCAAGCGGCTGAAGAGTTGCGGCGCTGCGCGCGTATGGGCCTCAAGGGCGCGGAGATTCCTGTGTCTCCTGGCATGATGCCACTCTGGCATCATGACTGGAACCCCTTGTGGGAGGCCGCGCACGACTGTGGCATCCCCGTACATTTCCACACGATCGGACCCAAGCAAGACCTGACATGGCTAACCGACCACCGCTCCCGCCGGCTGTGGCTCGCCACGCTGCTCGCAGGCTTCCAAATATCGATGGTCGATGCCATGGCCGCGATCATCTACAGTGGCGCGTTGGAGCGATACCCCAACTTGAAGATCGTCCTCGGTGAAGCGGGTATCGGCTGGATTCCTTACGCGTTGGAGCGCCTCGATTACGAATGGGAAGACCAGTTCAAAGACCTGGACTTGAAGATGAAGCCTAGCGAATACTGGTACCGGCAGATGTATGCCACCTACCAGCAGGATCAAGCTGGCATCGACCAGATCGCAAAGATCGGCGCCGATAATGTCATGTGGGGGTCGGACTTTCCGCACCCGGACGGCATTTGGCCCGATTCCATGGAATTCCTCCAACGGCAAGTGGGTCACTTGGCCGAAGAGCAGCGGCGGAAGATTCTGTACGAAAACGCAGCCAAGCTGTACGGCTTCCCGCTGCATCAGTCATCTGCCGACTCTGCCAGACCTCACTGAGACAGAGAGGAGAGTAACATGAGAGTGATCCCGATTCCCGTTCTCAAGGATAATTACGCCTATCTGGTTGTTGACGACGCGACGAAGGAGGCTGCGGTCATTGATCCGTCAGAAGCCAAGCCGGTGGCTGCCACAGTGCGGCGCGAAGGAGTCAATTTCACCACTATCGTTAATACCCATCACCACTGGGATCACGTTGGGGGGAATGAAGAGCTCGTCCGGGAGTTTGCGCATCTCAAGGTATACGGCCACAAACGGGACCGTGACCGCACCCCCTGTATCACGCACCTGATCGACGAAGGAGACACGGTACAGATCGGCACGCTTGTGGGACGCTTCCTTTTCATTCCCTGCCACACCAGCGGCCACGTTGCGCTGTACTTCCCCCGAGAACAGACCGTTTTCACCGGTGACACCCTCTTTATCGCTGGCTGTGGGCGTCTCTTCGAGGGCACCGCTGCGGACATGTACAACAACATGGTCAAGCTGATGGCGCTGCCTGATGACACGCGGATTTACTGCGGCCATGAGTACACGGAAAAGAACCTCCAATTCGCCCTCACGCTGGAGCCGAGCAACGCTAAAGTGAAGGAGAAATTGCAATGGGCACGCACCATGCGCGCGCAGCAGCGACCTACCGTTCCCTCTACGGTGGCGGAAGAAAAAGCGATTAACCCTTTTGTGCGGGTCGACAGCACTGAGCTGCAGGCGAGCCTGAGAAAGCGGTTCCCCGCCTTGCCACTCGATCCGGTGTCTGTGCTCGAGAAGACCCGGTTGCTCAAGGATTCTTTCTAAGCCAGGGCAGAGACCGTTTGCGCAAGGAGGCGACATGGGAACAGGAGTCAAATGTGGCATCGGTCTGCCCAACGGCTTTCCCCACGGCGAGGTCAACCCGGGGCTGTGCTTGCAGGTCGCTGAGCGGGCTGAGGAGGACGGGTATGACTCGGTGTGGGCGGGGGACCACATTGTCTTTCACATCCCCCGACTGGAGATTTTCACGACGCTCGCGGCAGTCGCCGCGCGTACCCAGCGCGTGCAGCTCGGACCGGCGGTGTTGCTCCTCTGCCTGCGCAACCCGATCCATGTTGCGCAAAGCGTTGTCACCCTCGATCATCTGTCTGGCGGGCGTTTGATCCTGGGCGTCGGGGTAGGCGGAGAGCATCCAAAGGAGTTCGTGGTCTCGGGGGTAGCGGTGAACCAGCGTGGTCCGCGTACCGACGAAGCGTTAGAAGTGTTGCGTCGTGTGTGGACCGAATCGACCGTTACTTTTTCCGGGAAATACTATCGGTGTGATGAACTGACCCTTCTCCCACCTCCCCTCCAACGGCCACACCCCCCTATTTGGATCGGCGGTCGCAGTGCAGCAGCCCTGCGGCGAACGGTCCGTTTTGGCCAGGCGTGGGTCCCAGCATTCGTGACCCCAGAGAAGTTTCAAGAGCGCAGAGAACGGTTAGCTGCCCTCTGTCGAGAATCCGGTCGCGACCCGCGGACGGTGCAATCGGCGCTCTACTTTTTTGCCAACGTCAATAGCAGCCGCGAGCGAGCGTGGGCCGAAGCTGGGGATTTTTTGAGCAAAAACTATAAGATGCCGGCTGCACCGTTCGCGCGCTTGGCCGTCTACGGCACGCCTGCCGAGTGCCTCGCCCATACCTGCCGGTACATAGACGCTGGCGCCGAACACCTCATCGTGCGCTTTGCCAGTTTTGACCCCCTCCAGCAGTTGGAGCGGTGGACAAAAGATGTGCTCCCTGCACTACGCGCAGGAGTGCGCAGTGGATGAACCCTGTCTGCGGACAGCCGCAGGGCTCTGTTTCTGTAACTGCGTCAGACCGAATGAACGACAGATCTTCTCTGCTCTGCTCTTTTTGGCTGCTGGCTGCCAGCCTGGGGCTCTCCCTGCCCGCCTGTCGCCTCTTCGACCACACCCTGATCGAGCAACAGCAGGCGCAAATCGAACGGCTACGCCAGGAGGCTGCTCAGCTCAGACAAGAGGTCGAAGCGCTACAGCAGCAGCGGCAGAAGGAGGACAAAGAGCGCGAAGCGTGCAACCGTGCCTTCTTCTTGTTTGACGCCGCACGCAAAGCACCGACCGAGGAGGAAGCGATCGATCGTTACCGTGAAGGCCTGGCACTCTGCCCGAACGACGATGTCGCTCACAATGAGTTAGGCGAACTGTACCTGCGGCTGGGGCGCAAAGCCGAAGCGGCAGCAGAGTTCACCGAAGCCTTGCGATTGAATCCCAACTTTTCACGTGCGCAGAAAAATCTCGACGCGACACGCTAGGAGCCGCTAGCCCTTCTTCGTCCATAGACGCGGCAAGGAGTCCTAAGAGCGGTAGAGGACATCTTGCACTGCCCTTATCACTTTTTCGGTGCTCGGCAGCACAAGGCGTTCGAGGTTTTTGGCATACGGCATGGGGACGTCTTCGCTCGTCACTCGTTTCACCGGCGCGTCCAGGTAATCGAACGCCTCGCTGGTGACGCGGAAGGCAATTTCCGCCCCTACCCCGGCAAAGGGCCACCCTTCTTCGACGATGACACAGCGGTTGGTTTTCCTGACGGAACGCAGGATCAACGTCTCGTCTAAGGGGCGGATGGTGCGGGGGTCGATCACCTCGACCTCGATCCCGTGGTGCGCCAACTCGGTGGCTGCGTCCAAGGCGACGTATACCATCTTCGACCAGGCTACGATTGTCACATCTTTCCCCTCGCGTTTGATGTCGCCTTTGCCCAGAGGGAGCGTGTACTCCTCCTCGGGTACCGGCCCCTTGCGCCCGTACAGCACTTCACCTTCGATGAACACTACCGGGTTATCATCCCGGATAGCAGTCTTCAGCAGCCCTTTGGCATCGTAGGGGGTCGCCGGCGCGACAACTTTTAATCCCGGCACGTAGGCGTAGAGACTCTCCACCACTTGGGAGTGCTGAGCCGCGAGCTGGTGTGCTGCACCGCCTGGGCCGCGGAAGACGATCGGCAACGAGATCTGTCCACCAGACATATAACGGAGCTTGGCGGCGTTGTTGACTAACTGGTCGAACGCGGAAAAGGAAAAATTCCACGTCATAAATTCGATGATCGGACGCAGCCCGACCATGGCTGCGCCGATGCCAACGCCAGCGAACCCAGCCTCGGCAATCGGAGTGTCGACCACTCGCCGTTCCCCAAACCGCTCGAGCAATCCCTCTGAAACCTTATAGGCGCCGTTATAGTGGCCGACCTCTTCCCCCATGAGGAACACGCGCTCGTCACGCTCCATCTCTTCCGCCATGGCCTCACGCAACGCCTCACGGTATGTGATTTCACGCATCGGTAAACTCCTCCGGCCTGCAGGTGGCTTGCAACGAGCGCCCCCTTATCCCCCTGCCTGGACGCGCCGGGAAAGCGGGACAACCTTCTCTTCTTCCTGGGCTGTCTCGCAGTAGACGTGTTCGTACAGGGTAGCGGGAGCGGGAGCCGGCGACTCATCGGCAAATTTCACCGCCTCGGCCACCTCACGCTTTGCCTCGTCGTCGATCGCCTGCAGCTGCGCTTCGTTCGCGATACCCAGAGCGTAGATGCGGTTCGCCAAGATGCGAATCGGGTCGCGCTTCATCCATTCTTCCACCTCTTCCTTCGTCCGATACTTCGCCGGGTCGGACATGGAGTGGCCACGGAAGCGGTACGTCTTGGCCTCGATCAAGGTCGGCAGATTTTCGCTGCGGGCGCGTTTGGCCGCACGCCGCACGGCATCGCGCACCTCTAGGACGTCATCGCCGTTGACGATCTCCTGCTGCATCGGGTACCCCTTGGCCCGTACCGCCACATCCTCGACGGCGAGGGTGCGATACAGCGGCGTTCCCATCGAATACAAGTTGTTTTCACAGATGAAGACCACGGGCAACTTCCACAGCGACGCTAGTGCCATGCCTTCGTGAAACGCCCCGATATTGGCGGTCCCTTCACCGAAGAAACAGAGCGTCACGTCAGGTTCTCCCCGGTACTTTGACGCGAAGGCGATCCCTGCTGCGATCGGGACGTGACCCCCGACGATGGCATGGCCGCCCAGAAAGCGTTTCTCCACGTCGAAGAAGTGCATCGAGCCGCCTTTTCCCTTGGCACAGCCCGTCACCTTGCCGAACAGCTCGGCCATCGCAGCATTCATGTCACCGACGCGGGCGAGGTAGTGCCCGTGTTCTCGGTACGTAGCGACGATATAGTCAGTGGGCTCGACAGCAGAAATCGCTCCTACTGCTACCGCCTCCTGACCGATATAGAGGTGTAAAAACCCACCGATCTTCCCACGCGTGTACGACCGCGCCGCTTCTTCTTCAAAGCGGCGAATGCGGATCATGTCGCGGTAGAGGGATAACATTAAATCCTTGTCCATTTATGACTCCCCTTGAACCAAAAGAGCGAGCTCACCCGCTGTTCGGTCCCTGGCTCAGGCATATGATGAGAAGATGAACCTCCGCACGTCACGAGCGGCCATCGCCCCTCCTTACCGGCCTTTTGGCATTCCCAATACACGTTCTGCAATGATGTTCCGTTGGATCTCCGAGGTGCCGGCTTCGATAGTATTGCCACGCGAGCGGAGAAAATTGTATTGCCATCGCCCTCCTTCGACGACCCACGGCGAGTCACGCATCAGCTGACTGTATGGCCCTTGCAACGTGAGTGCCGTTTCCTGCATCCGTTGGTTCAACTCGCTCCACCACAGCTTGAGAATTGATCCCTCAGGCCCGGGGGTCCCCCCGCGTAGCAGCCGGGTGAAGTTACGGAAACAATTATACTTAAGCACTTCGACCTCAATGAAGTGCTGAGCAAGCTGTTGTCGGATCAGGCGGTCCTGGATCGCCGGCTGCCCGTTGACTGTGGACTTTTTTGCCAACTCTACCAGATTATCATAAATAATACGGAAGCGCGCCTGGGTGCCAAAAGAGGCTGTCCCACGCTCGTTCATGAGCGTGGTGAGCGCGACATTCCACCCCTGATTGAGCTCACCCACGAGGTTGGCGCGCGGAACCCGCACGTCCTCGAAGAATACCTCGTTAAACTCGGACTCTCCCGTCATCTGGCGCAGCGGGCGCACGGTGATCCCTGGACTGTGCATGTCCACCAGGATGTACGACAGACCGCGGTGCTTGGGGGCTTGCGGATCAGTCCGCACCAACAGCATGCACCAGTCGGCGATATGGGCGAGACTCGTCCACACCTTCTGCCCATTGACGATAAACTCATCACCTCTTAACTCCGCCCGGGTGCGAATCGCTGCAACGTCTGAGCCAGCCCCCGGTTCGGAGAAGCCCTGGCACCAGATCTCCTCACAGCTCAAAATCTTCGGCAGGTAACGTTTTTTCTGCGCTTCCGTGCCGTGGACGATAATTGTAGGGCCGGCCATGCTGAGACCGAGCACGTTCAGTGGTCCCGGCGCCTCCGCTCTCGCCATCTCTTCGTTAAAGATAGCGAGCTCGACCATTGAGGCCCCACGACCGCCGTATTCTTTCGGCCAGGACAACCCGAGATAGCCGCCTTCGTACAAGCGCCGTTGCCAGTCACGCAGGAACGCGATCCGTTCCTGGCCTTTTGGCATCTTAAAGGCAGGCGTGCCCCAGCCGGGCGGTAAATTCTCTTTTAACCATGCACGGAGTTCCTGGCGGAAACGTTCTTCTGCGGCCGAGAACGAGAAGTCCATGCTCTTCCTCCTTCTCGCTGTACATGCGCTTATTGTAGCGTAAAAGCAAGGGTCGCGTAGCTAGAGCGGTCGCTTCATCTCCGCCGTGCGCCTTCGAGCATCTCACGCGCGTGGCGTTTTGCCTCCGGGGTAATCTCTATCCCGCCTAACATGCGGGCCAGCTCGTGGAGTCGCTCCTCCGGGGTCAACCGTTTCGCTCGGGAGATCGTGCGCCCTTTTGCCACTGTCTTCACCACCGTGTAGGCATGATCGGCAAACGCGGCAATTTGTGGGAGATGGGTGATGCACAACACTTGCCGGTGTTGGGCTAAGGCTTTTAACCGGCGTCCCACCACTTCAGCCACGGCACCGCCGATGCCCGCGTCTACTTCGTCAAAAATCAAGGTTGGCGCTTCTCCCACAGCAGTCCCTAGTGCTTTCAGCGCAAGCATGAGGCGAGAAAGTTCCCCGCCGGAGGCCACCTGTGCGAGCGGCAACAGGGGCTCTCCGGGATTCGCCGAGAGATAAAATGCGATCTGATCACAGCCGGTCGGCCGCAACCGCCGTCCGCCGCGCAGAAAGGGTTCACCTTCTGTCACCTCGCTGTTAGCAGGGGTGTCCAGGAAGCGCACGGCAAAACGAGCTCCTCTCATCCCTAAAGCGGCCAGTTCTTCGACCATGCGGGTCTGCAGAGTCTGCGCCGCCGCTCCTCTGGCACGGGAGAGCTCCTGGGCGCGCTCCCACGCCTCCTCGGTGGCCGCCAAGAGTTCGTGTTGCCGCGCTGCGATAGCCTCCTCCTCAACCTCGAGCTGTTGCAATTCCTGGGTAAGGGCCTCCTGGCGTGCGAGGATCGCTTCGATGCTCCCGCCATACTTAGACTTGAGGCGCGACAGGAGCATCAGGCGGGCATCGATCTCCTCCAGCCGCTCGGGGTTGACGGTCAAGTGCTCGGCGTACTTGCGCAGGGCACGGGCCGCCTCCTCGATTTGTGCGAGCCCCCCGTCCAGTAACACGAGGATGTCTGTGAGGCGCTCATCAAGGCGGCTGAGTTCACGCAGGCGGGCCAGCAACCGTCCCAGGCGGTCAGTGACCGCCTGTTCCCCAGCCGTCAGGACCTCTTCGCCGAGTGCAACCCCCTGTGAGAGCTTGGCAATATTCAGGAGCACCATCTTCTCCTGACGCAATGCCTCCTCTTCACCAGGACGGAGTGCGGCACGCTCGATCTCCTCCAGCTGGAAGCGCAGCAGCTCGCGCCGCGCCTGCACAGCGTCTTGCCCCTCGGTCAATGTCCGCAACTGCGACCATAACTGTCGCACTGCCTGATACCGCCTGCCCACCTCCTCCACCTGGGCGTTGAGGCCGGCGAATCCGTCCAGCAGGCGCAGCGCCGCGTCGCTGTCCAATAGGATCTGTTGTTCGTGCTGGCCATAGATATGCATCAGGCATTCCCCCAGCTGGCGCAGCACTGCCACCGTGCTCAGTGTCCCGTTGAGATACACACGGCCACGCCCGTTTTGGGAGATGATCCGCCGGATCACTAGCTCCTCATCACCAGCATACCCGTGCTCCTCGAGGAATCGTCTGACACGGGCGTCGGTCACGTCGAAGACTGCCTCAACCACTGCTTCCTGCGCCTGGTGGCGGATGAGGTCGGTAGACGCACGACCGCCTACGCTTAAAACCATTGCTTGCATCAGCAGGCTTTTCCCTGCCCCCGTCTCACCTGTGATAACGTTCAGTCCCTGGTCGAACGACAGTTCCAGGTCGTCGATCAGCGCCAAATTTTTCACGTGTAAATGCTGCAACATGTAGAGTGGTCACCGGGACATCTGCTACGCGCTCGCTATTGTAGCGCCGTCGTCTAGTTCCTCAACACTCCTTCCCCCAGCAGCGAGCTCACGCGGCCGGTCGCTGCGCATCCTGGAGCCGGTCGCTTAAAATCTTCGCGATATTGAGAAAGATCTTGGCGCCGATGCGCGGATAGCGTCGCTGCATGCGGGACAGGAACCGTTCGTTCACTGCGATCACTTCCACGTCTTCGGTTGCAATGACATCCGCCGTGCGCTCGTGACGACGGATCAACCCCATTTCCCCAAAGACATCACCGCGCTTGAGCGTTCGTACATAGCGGGTGTTGATAAACACATCCGCCGTCCCCTTGATCAGCACGTACATTTCATTGCCGATTTCGCCCTGCCGGATGATGTATTGCCCGTGCCCGAACGTCTTCAACTGTCCCATAAGAGTCACGATTTTCGCTTGGATCGGGCGCAGGCCTGCGAAGAGAGGAATGGTCTTGTGTGGGTCTTTCCCCAGCTTGAGATACAGGAGGTCCCACAGCGTAATAATGGGGGTGGTGGCAAGCAAAGCGGGCAGCAAGGCGATCTCGCTCACCAGCCCCACAATCATCGTCGCCGCTGACAGCAGCCCGAACTCCTGAATGGGCACGAAGGTAGACAAGCTCAGCGTGAGAAAGCCGAGGAAGAACATCAACGAGGCATACAGAGCAGGTTTACCGACCGTCGAGAGGGTGCCCAGTAGAGCGGTTTCTTGATTGGCGGTCGCGCGCACTTCCCTACTCAACCGCGTCATGAGGTGAATCGTATCGTCGACTGCGATGCCGAGGGCGATGGAGGCGATGATATTGGTGCCAAAATTGAGCACGGCCCCGGTCATGCCCATGAGACCAAAGAAGACGAGGATAGGAAAGAGGTTCGGGATCATGGCGATGACCCCGACCCGCACGGAAAGGAACATCGTGGCCATGAGAAGGAAGATCACAACGGCTGTCAGTGCCAAGCTCTCGATCTGCCCGCTGACAATGTCACCCGTGGTGCGGGTCAGGAGAATCAGGTTTCCGGTTGGGTGGACTTTGAGTTCGGGCGGGAAATGTGCTTGTGCAAATGCCCGGATCTGTGCGACCGTCGCTGCGATGTCGCTCGAGCGGGACAGGGTTGTACGCACGATAATGTTGGCGCGGGAAAAGTCAGAGCTGACAACCAGCGAGAAACTTTTGGGACTGCCAGCTACGAGCTGCATCACGGCGCGCAGTTGGTCCGGATTGTCCCACAAGGTGGTCTGTGCCCTCGACTGCGGGGCCTCGATGATTTCCCCTTCAGGCGACACGAAGATTTCTCCACTCCCCCCTCCCTGCTGGGCCCCACGATCCAACATCTCGCAGTAATCGACGAACGAGATGGTCTTATCCACCCCGGGGAGCGAATCCATATAGCGCTGCAGATCCTTGATGCGGCGCAGCGTGTCCCACTTCTTCATGATTTCCGGTTCACTGCCGTCTATGACGACATAGAAGGCCATGCTCCCTGTGAGGTGGCGGTTGATGGCCTCTGTCGCTTGCCGGATGGGGTCGTGCTGACGAAAGAACGACTGGAAGTTGGAATCAACCTGGATGGAGAATGTTTGCCAACAAGAGAGCAGGGCGACGAGCACCCCGATGGCAATGATCGTGCCGCGGGAGCGCATGGCTACCGCCCCCATCGCTTGCAAGGCGGCACTGAGGCGGGGGGAAAAAGTCGTCTCCCGCCTGCTTGGAAGACGCAACACCATCAAGAGCGCCGGCACCAGCACGATCGAGAGGACGAAGGCGGTGGTGATACCGAGCGAGGCATAGAGACCGAGCTCGCGGATGCTCACAACTTGATTGACGACCAGCGACAGGAAGCCGAGGACTGTCGTCGAGGCAGTCATAAACAAGGGAGGAGTCGTTGCCCGCAACGTCTCCAGGACCACGTCACCAACAGAGCGGCCAGGGTGAGCTAGCTCGTAGTACTCGGCGACAACATGGAGTGAATACGCTGTGCCCAGCACCAGCACCAGTGGTGGGAGCGCGATGTTCCCGATACTCAGGCTGCTGCCGGCAAGCACCATGGCACCAAGAGTCCAAATCAAACTGACCACCACGGTCACAGTGGGGAGCAATACGCCGCGGAAGGAACGGAAGCAGAGAAACAATACGCCCATGATGAAGAGTAACGTCAGGGGGAGAAAAAGGGTCAAATCCTCCCACATTGCAGTGGTGGAATAGACCTTAAAGTGAGGGAGACCGGTATAATAGAGCTGCTCAGGCCCACGCTCGCGCTCGACAATGGCCTGGATCGCTGCATCGATGCCACGGCGCATGAATTCGCCGGTGTCCATGTTGACGAAGAAAATGTTGATCGCTGCTGCCCGCCCATCGGCAGACACTAAGTTTTTCACGTAGATCGGCCGATCTGCGACCTTCTTGCTCAGCTCAGCGAGTGCGTCAGGCGTGGTGGGAATGTGTGGCATCAGCAAAGGGGGGTCGACCACATCCGCTACCGGATCTACCGCATTGGCCAGACTCAAGACCCTTTCTACTCCGTCGACTTTCTCGATCTCCTTTGTGAGACGTGTAATCTTTTGCAGCACCTCTGGTGTGTACACATTGTCCGTTACCAGACCGACCACCCCGACTTCGTCACTGCCGAAGAGCCGACGCACATCTGCGTAATACTGATTCTCCGGATCGTGCTGCGGGAGGAGGCTTTCGACCGAACTATCCAAGCGGATGTGCCGTGCCTGATAAGCCCAAAAGCCGGTGAGGAGCAAAAGCAGTAGGAGGATACTTCGTGGTCTTGTGGTAAGACACCGATACACTCGCTCCATAACCACCCTCCAGTGAGGTCTCGCAGGGCACACCCTCGCCAACAGCCTTTACCGCAGGAACGCGGAAAGAGAAAGGGGTCAGCAGGCGCACAGTTTGTGTTGCACAAGCAACGGTCGGCATCGCTACAGGCGGGCACGCAGGGGACAAGAGGGCAGGCGTGCAGAGTCGGACGGGCTGTTATGGACAGCCCGTTCTCGCGACAGCACCGATAGGACGCGCATCAGCCCTGCCAACGCGAGCACCGCGCAGCTGCCTGGACGGCGTCATCTGTGCCCAAGTCCAGAACTTCACCCAAGGGGGCGAGGCTGGCCAGGTCTGTAGTGAGCGACTCTGTGGCGGGGCCAGCAACGTGAGCATGTCAGGATGCAGTAAGCGTCCAAGGGGGCAGCAGGTTTTCAGGGACTCAACACTGCTGCAACCCGGCGGTAGTCCTCGAGGCGGGGCAGGAGGAGCGGGAGGGTAACGCCGGCCTGGCGATACGCCGCGATGCGCTCCCGGCAGTGCGCGGCTGGGCCGACCACGTAGAACGCCTCGACCAAGTCGTCGCTGATGAAACGCACAGCGGCTTGCTCGCCGTCCTGTCGGACCGAGGCGCGTAGCGGCGCCAGTATGGCGGGGTCAAACCCGCCTTTTTCCAGCAGGATCTCGCCGACATGCGGCTCGTCCAGCAATCGAACGAGCCGTTGTTTCAGACTCGGCCGTACGCTCGCCGGGTCGTCCGTGAGCCGTACCACCAACATGCAAGCAATATCGATCGCGTTCGGATCTCGTCCTGCGGCGTGTGCTGCCTGTCGCACCTCTGCCACCGCATAGCGGACGTACGTCGGCGGGACATAAGCATTGAGCAGGACACCGTCGGCCACGGCACCGGCGAGTCGTAACCCCTTGGCACCAATCGCCGCGAGGTAGATGGGCACCCGCGGCTGCAGGGGTAGGGTGGCAAGCCGGACACCGTTCAGCCGGAATCGCCCCTCGGTCTTGGTCACACGCTCCCCTGCCAAGAGCCGTCTGAGCGTAGCCACCGCTTCTGCCAGCGTGGCGCGCGCGTTGCCATACGGGATACCGATCTTGTCCTCGATGACCGGTCGATCGCTCCGTCCCAATCCCAAGAGGAAACGTCCGCCACTGAGCCGATCGAGTGTTGCACTCGCCATGGCCAATAGCGCAGGGGTGCGGGTGTACGGATTGACTACCCCCACGCCGAGCTTGATGCGCTGCGTTGCCGCCGCTAGGAATCCTAACAGGGAGAAGGTTTCCTCGTGAAAATACCGTTCCGTGACCCAGAGCGAGTCGAACCCTGCTGCTTCTGCGAGTCTGCCGTATTCCGTGAGTTCTGCCCCGTTGTCGATACCGTGGTATAAGACCATACCAACTCGTGACATAGTAGCGCTCCATGTCGAACTGCCTTGAGCTGTGAGGGTGGCTCAAAGCCGCAGGAAAAAGCCACGAAGCTTATCCTGTCCCTTGCGTCTGACTACCTAGTGGCGACTGATTCCTCCTCCCTCTTTTCTGCCACGAATGTCCAATAGGTCGGGACCAGCGTTGCACTGTCTTGGGTCACGGTGAAGCCGGCATCCTGCAACATGGTGAGTATTTCGCTCCGCGTGTTGACAATATTGCCCCAGGTGACTTCAAACCATTGCTCTAAAATGCTCATGGTAAAGCGCCGGTCACGCAGTTCGGCTGCCGTCTCGGGAGAGCAGCGGTCCACGAGCAGCAGAACCCCTCCAGGTTTCAGGCTTCGTTGGCAGCGGCGGAGGATCTCACTTTTGGCTTGGTCAGGGAGTTCGTGAAAAACCTGCACCATCGTGACCAAGTCAAACTTGTGGTGAAAATCGATCTGCTCTGCGCTGATCGGTTCCACACGCACGCGCTCGCCGACTCTGCGCTCGTGAATCAGCTGGCGCGACCGATACACAAAGTAGGGCAAAGGCTCGATCCCCACTCCCTGACAGGTGGGAAATTCCTCAGCGAACCGCACGAGTACAGTGCCACTGCCGGAGCCGACATCCATGATTGCGCCACCCGCGGCAAGACGTGCTTCTAGGGGGCGGAGCGTCCGGGCGGCAGCAACGATTTCCGGTGCGCGCAAGGTGGCGATGCGACTCTGATAAAAGAAGAAATCCTCGTCATGGTCCTGAAAGGTCTTTGTCGTTCCGGCACGGAACGCTTCCGGGTAGGCTGGGAAATCACGCGCTAGGCTGGCTAATACATGAGCAGTGAGCAACTCTGGGGATTCATCGCCCAAAAGTTCGTCCATGAAGGGGGCGAAGGTGAACTTTTTGTCTCCCGTGCACTCTAGTACCCCGATAGTGCATGCCGCTCGGCACCACACCTCCGTGCGCCAGGGGTCAAGCCCCAGGGCTGCGGCCAACTCCTGAGCCGAGGTGCCCCCGCCTTGCCGTCTCAGTTCCGCGAAGTACCCGAGCCGTCCACCGACATCGATGATGTGTGTCGCGTGCAACCCTAACATCCACCCGCGCAGGGTACGTGCTTGGCCTTCCTTGGTGACTTGCTTTTCTGCCACGAGCTTCTCCCTTCTTCTCACGGATTGCGAACTAGAGGTTGTGAAAGAGCGGAGAGGAACGAGAGGATTGCCGTCCGCGCTTGTTCTGCCTGCTCCACCCAGAACATGTGTCCTGCCGGCTCTAATACCACGAGTGTGGCGCCGGCAATACGCTCGGCGAGAATGCGCGAGTTCTCCCACGAGATCAGTGCATCGTCCTTGCCGGTGATGACGAGCGTGGGACACCCGATCTGCGGCAGACGGTCGTAGGCATCGTGCGCGTAAGCAGCTTGCATGCGGCGTGCGAGCGCCTGAGGATCGAGCGGCCTTTGCCGGCGCGCGTCAACCATAGCCGGGATGATCTCCGGATGGCTGTCGATATACCCTTTGGTAAACGCCGCCTCTGCCAGGGCTTTGCCCCGCTCTTCTGCCGAAAGGGGGGCAGTGGAATACGCCCGGGCTAACGCATCGCCGCCTAAACGGACCGCGTGCGGTCCACCTGGGGTCGTGCAGCCAAGCACGAGAGAACGTACCTTACGGGGATGGCGGAGCGCTAGTTCTTGCGCAATCATCCCGCCCATAGAAACACCAATGATGTGGGCGGCGGCAAACCCGACGTGGTCCATGAGCGCAGCAGTATCGTCTGCAAGGAGTGCGACGCTGTATTCCATATCCGGCTTCTCGCTCTGTCCGGAACCACGCTGATCGAACGTCAGCACCCGGAACTGCTGAGCAAAAGTGGGCACGAGGTCGAAAAACATGCTCCGATCGCCCTGTGCGCCATGAATCAGCACGAGAGGCTCACCCACCCCTTGCAGGTCGTACACCAATTCAACTCCGTTCACCCGCGCTTGTCGCATAGCTCCTCCTTTGCGCGCGCCCGGCGCTTGACCCAGGAAGATCCCCAAATGCCCCCGACCACGGCGACCGGCATCAGGGTCCGTACATCACCGATAGTCTTATAGAGATTTTCGTGCGGACGCGACACCCGACTACGAGTGAAAAGAAAAAGAGGTGGGACTGGCTTGTCCTCGCTCGCCGGCATGCTCGATGGCGGGAGAGGTACTATCTAGTAGAGCGGGCCTTAGCGAGCGCCGTCTTGCACGTGGAAGAGAGTTGGTCCCGGTGCTTTTTTAAGCACTGCGCGATCCGGCCCCCACCTGGCTCGATGCCACTACAGAAAGTCCGCACGTCCTCTGCACAAGCGTCGCGTAGCCTCTTGCCACGCGCCTTTGCTGCCTGCAAGCGGTCTTTACAGGCAGCAGACAGATCGTTCATATGGCCTTTGAGACATCGAGTGAGGGCTTGTCGGTCTCCCGGCTGAACATGCTGGCAGAATTTCTTCGCCTCCTCAGCACAGGGCCTCTCCTGAGCAGAGGTCAGAGGAGCGGCTCCACCAAACAACAACCCCATCAGCGCAACACAACCAATAATAATATCTCTGCCTTTCATTCTTCCCTCCTTGGAAGACAACGCTTATACAAGATAGCTAGCTTTTCACGCGATTACCAGTGACCACGTTCGTTTTCCAAACACGGACAGATGCTTTTGGTTGCTCTATGCAAGGAGGGGAGGAAGACATGATAGCCCCGGCAAACCGCTCCTCATGACGCAGCACGAACACCTCCTGTTGACAAAGGAGGAGTGGACGAAGCGCCGTATACAGAGTCGTTCTTTCCACAGCGCTTGCGCGACCTTAGCGCGGGTCTCCTTCATTTTGGGGTTGTGGGAGATGGCCTTTTCCATCTCTCCCAGGGCCTCCGCCGGTTGCCCCGCCGACGCAGCTTGCGGCCTGCTCCTTGTCCCTTGCAATTTTGTACTTTCGCTCGTGGCTTCTCTTTCCAGCACTACCAGGTAACCCGCACCGGCTCGGGAATGTTCTCGACCTGGGTGGTAGACCGCCTCGGCAAGGCAGATCCCGCTGGGCTCCGCCGTCTTCCAGCGTGAACCCGCGGCAATCGGTTTATGCTGCCTTGGGCAACGAGGCAGAGTGAACCGGCGCTTCCGCGGCCTTATGCCGCGCCTGCCAAGTGTCGTAGAACCCTATCGAGAAGGCCAGCCCGAGAATGCAGAGCCCAAGCCCAATGACCATCCCGTGCAGAAACGGAGCAAATTCAGCGGTCATATCGAGGACGCCGCTCGGAATACCTGAGAGTGACAATGCCTGTGGCACCATCTGTCCACCTCCTCTAGTAAGATCGCGCTTGAGTGTTTCTTTACGCAAGAAACAGGCCACGTTCCGTGCCTCTCAGGGTGCTGAATCATAGGCCTTTTTTTCCGCTTCGGCTTTTCTCTGACTTGCCAGCTGTCTTATTTTCTGTGGTCCTCTGTCTTATTTTGCGCAGCCCGGCCGGCGCAGGAACAGCAGAAACACCAGACTGGCTCCATTCAGCGCTGCGCTCAGCGCGAAGGCGACGTCATAGTGGCCGGTGGTGTGATACAGATATCCAGCCAGGATGGGACCAAAAGCTGCGGTTGAGCCAGCCAGGGAGAACATGAAACCGACGATCGCTCCGACCGCCAACCGACCAAAATAGTCCCCTATAATGGCCGGAAAGAGGGTCGTGGCCCCGCCGTACGAAAAACCGAACACCGCGGCAGCAGTGTAGAGCGAAACCAGACCGGTGCTCACGATAAAGCCGAGAAAGGCCAGTGCCTGCAGGAGCAGACATAGACCTAACGCGAGCTTACGCCCCAAGCGGTCAGAGAGAGGACCGGTCACCAACCGGCCGGCGAAGCCGGCGACCCCGATCACGCTAATTGTCATGGCCGCTTGCAGTTGCGGCAGGCCTAAGTCGAGGGCAAAGGGGGCGATGTGGATCAGGGGGAAAAAGACGACCAGCCACGTCAGGGTGAAAATGACGTTGAGTAGCCAAAAGGTGGAGGTGCGTCTCGCCGCAGCCAAGGTCCACCCCTCGATCGGCTGCTGTGGTAGCTCGGAGTACGCTACATTGTTCGGTTTGTGTCCGTCCGGGTACAGGTGCATATGTTCCGGATCCCGCACGATAAAGGTGGCGCACAACCCAATTACAGCGGCGCCGATGAGACCGAGGAGCTGGTAGGCGGTGCGCCAGCCATACGCAGAAATGAGCGCGGCCGCGAGGGGCGGAAAGAGGAAGTTGCCAAAGCTCGCCCCGCTCGATGTGATGCTCAGGGCAAAACCACGTCGTTGGATGAACCAGCGAACGACCGTGGCGTTACACGGCACATAGGCGGCACTCATGCCGGAAGCGGCGATTGCGCCGAGGAAGAGATACAGCTGCCAGAGGGTACGCACCTGGCTCATGAGCACGGTGCCCAGACCGAGCAGGCAGCCGCCGGCGATGATGACGGCACGCGGGCCCCAGCGGTCGGTCCAGCGGCCGGCTACCACGCCGAGCGCGCTGTAGACAAACACGTACAGTGAGTACGGGAGGGACAAGCGGGCGCGATCCCAACCGGTCTCCGCCTCGATCGCCGGCATGAACACGCCGAAGGAGAACTGGATTCCGTACGCGACACACAGGATGACGAACGCGCAACCGACGATCACCCAGCCATAAAAAATTTTGCCCCGCTCCCTGGGTATGATAGGAGTTCCCGGCGGTTCACCGTGAACGACCCCCTCTTGTTTCATCAGCCCGCCAGTATCCGGCACGGCGGAATATTGTCAAGGGAACAGAGAGGGGGGTGGGTGTACAATCCTAGCGCCGCGGCGATGTTCTCCCGCTGGATCTCGTCGGTCCCGCCGAGGGTACGCAAGTGACGGGCGATGAGGCACGGATCGACTTTCAGCAGCCACAGGTTTCCCTGAGCGGCCTGCCAGAGAGAGCATAACGACATGCTCGTCACGTCCACCTCGGAATCGACGACCATCCACTGCCGCCCTTGGAAGCAGCTGAGCGGACCCCCAAACGCCTGTAGAAAAATCAGCCAAGGGCCACGCTGGAGCCTTTCTTGATGGTCCCGGTCTTCGTGGTATCGTAGCCGTCCAGTTGTCGGACTGCCTGGTGAAACGCCGCGGAGCGGATGACGGAGACCAATTTTTGGCCCATGTCGCTGGCGAAAAACTCTCTGAGGAATACCAGGTCGTACTCTTCGTGTTCGACGGGCACGAAATCCAGCCCTAGAGCTTTGGCCGCGGACTTGACGCCGAGCCCTGTATCGGCCAACCCGCTGGCCACTGCGACGGCGACGGCCATGTGGGTCACTTCCTCGCGCTCGTACCCCCGGATCTGCTCGGGCCGCAGCTTCAGTTTGCTCAGCTTGTAATCGAGCAGCACACGTGTGCCTGCGCCGGGTTGGCGGTTGATGAAGGTTACGTCTTTGCGCGTCAGATCTTTGAGTCCCTTGATCTTCTTCGGGTTGCCGCGCAGGACGATGAGTCCCTGCTCGCGGATGACGAGATTCATCACGACCACTTTGGACAGAAGGTGTTGCCGCTTCAGGTCCGGCAGGTTGTATTGCCCGGTCACTGGGTCGAGCAGGTGCGTGCCAATCACATGCGCCTCCCTGCGTTTGAGGGCAGCCAGCCCGCCTAAGGAGCCGACGTTGCTGGCTGAAATTCTTAGGCCCGGATACTGAGCGCGGAGCTGGTCGTCGAGCACACCAATCGTGAGATCGTTACTCCCGGTGAAAAGGATTGTGTTGGCGATCTCTCCTAAGGGGCGGAGCAGCTCGACCTCGACCTCCTGTCCCCCATTCAGGCCCTCCGCACGCGCGGGGATGCGCAGAACACCGTCCGCCTTCACCATCGTAGTGATGACACCGGCACCACGGCCGAGTGGGTTGACGATGATCCGCTCCCCGACTTTGCCCAAACTGACCCGCACGAATTCTTCCAAACCGAGGCGGGAGGGAATCTTGCGGGGCAGGAAGGCACGGACTGTCTGTGGCTCCTCGGCTAGCCGGCCAAGCAGATGCGCGAGCAGCGGACGCAAGATCTGCTGGCAGATTACCACCGCCGAGACCGGATAGCCGGGCAGACCGATGACCGGCTTCCCTGCGACTACGGCTAGGATCGCCGGCTTGCCCGGCATGACGTCGATGCCGTGGACCAGCACTTCGCCCAGGGATTCCAGTGCCCGGACGGTGAAGTCATGCTCGCCGGCTGAGGAGCCAGCAATGATCACGACCACGTCGTGGTCTTTCACCGCCTGCGCAAGCGCTTCGGTAATGGCGGCCAAGTCGTCACCAACGCGCGGCAAGCGGCGCGGCATACCACCCCACTCGTCGACGAAAGCGGCAGTGACGCGAGAGTTGAACTCGATAATTTGGCCGGGCCGTGGTAGTTCCCCCGGTTCGATCAGTTCTGACCCGGTGGGGATAATCCCGACGGTCGGTTTGGCCACAACCGCCACGTGGGTATGGCCGGCCGCGAGCAGCGCCCCCAGGTCATAGGGACGTAACTGGTGACCACGGGGCAGGAGCGGTTCAGTGGCGACGATGTCTTCACCGACCAGGCGGACGTGCTGCCAGGGGGTGGCAGCGTCGCGAATTTCCACCTCCTGGTCGTTTTTCCTGAACACCCGCTCGATCATCACCACAGCGTTGGCCCACGGGGGGAGCGGGCTGCCGGTGTCAACGTATTGAAAAATCCGCCGCGCACCGTTGCGGCCGTGCCGGGTCCCGGCAGCATCCGCCAGACGGAGCGTAACCGCCGAGAATTCGCTCGCGCCAAAGGTGTCCTCTGCACGCACGGCGATGCCGTCCATGGCCGCGCCGTGGTAATGCGGGGCGGAGAGCTGGGCAAAAACAGGCTCGGCGGTCACCCGGTGCAGCGCGTCCTCAACGGCCACTCGTTCGATCCGTTGCCGAGGAGCGACCGCCCGTAGAAAGATAGCGAGTGCTTCCTGCAGCGGTTTTTTCTTGAGGTAGCGCTTCCGTTCGAAGTGCGCGGTGTGCTGTGCGGCAGTGCGATGCTCGTGCATAATGTTCAGCTTCCGATCAACCCTAGAAGAGAATGACTGCGACCTCCTCTCCGGCCTCCTTGCCCTCTTCGTCATGGGGGATACAGACCATACCGTCGGCCTTGACGAGGCTGAAGATCGCCCCTGATTTGCCAGGCAACGGATGTGCGAACAAGGTGCCATTGCGGTGTTCGAGGGTCACGCGGATATAATCTTCGCGTCCAGGGGCGGAGGCGATATTCTGCGCAAGCGTTGCACGGGTCGTGCGTGACGGGGTAAACGCCGTGGCCGGGGGCTCGCCGCCGACCATGCGGATCAAGGGGGCAGCAAAAAGGGCAAATACCACCAGCGCGGAGACCGGATGCCCTGGCAAGCCCATAACCGGTTTCCCGGCCGCTCTCGCGAAAATGGTGGGCTTCCCTGGGGCGATGGAGATGCCGTGAAAGAACATCTCCGAACGGGGGAACGAGCAAATGACGTCGACAGTCATATCCTTAGTGCCAACCGAGCTGCCCCCAGAGATTATGACGATATCTGCCACCTTGAGCGCCTGAGCCATTGCTTTCTCCAACGCTGCCCGATCATCCTTGACCACGCCGAGGTCTAGCGCTTCACCGCCTGCTTCGGCGATCATGGCGCAGAGGGAGTATTGGTTAACGTTGCGGATTTGTCCGGGCTTGGGGGTCTGGTGCGGCGCAACGATCTCGTCACCAGTGGAGATTAGGGCAACCACCGGGCGGCAGTGGACCGGAACGGTGGTGATGCCCACACCCGTGAGTGCGCCGAGGTCTTGGGCGCGCAACCGCCGGCCGGCGGAGAAAATCTGCGCCCCTTTTTTGATGTCCTCACCGGTGCGCAGGATATTCTCCCACGGCGAGACACTGCGGTGAATCTCGACGGTGCCGTCACCCATCTCTTCGGTGTATTCCACCATCACCATGGCATCGGCGCCCGGCGGCAGCATTCCGCCGGTGGCGATACGCATGGCCTCGCCTTTCTTCAACGTCCGTTTGACCTCTTTGCCCATCTCCACACTGCCCACGAGCTTGAGGTAGATGGGGAGACTGGGAGAGGCACCGAAGGTATCCTGGGCACGGACTGCATACCCGTCCATATTGGCGCGGTGAAAATGCGGCAGGTCTACCGGCGCGATGAGCGCTTTGGCCAACACGCGGCCGCACGCAGCGACGACCGGGACCATCTCCACCTTGGTTTTGGGCGCAACGGCAGAGAGCTGTTCCCGGGCTTCCGCCGAGGTGACAACGCGGAAGAACGCCTTGACCGGGGTTGGGGCTACAGCCGCCGATGCGCGAGGCATGGTAGTTCCCTCCTCACTTTTTCTAGGTAGTCGCGGTCGATCTCTGCCGTAATGAAGCACTCCTTATCCGGCGCGCGGGCGAGAACCTTCCCCCAGGGGTCGATGATCATCGAGTTGCCGTAGTCGGCAAACCCGTGCACGTTCTTGCCGATTTGGTTCGGCGCAATCACGTACACCTGATTCTCAATCGCCCGGGCACGCAGCAACGCCTCCCAGTGGGCCGCCCCAGTGGGGAAGGTGAAGGCAGAAGGCACGAAAATGATCTCCGCCCCCTGCTCGGCCAGCCGGCGGTACAATTCAGGAAAACGTAGATCATAACAAATGGAGAGGCCGCACTTCCCTAAGGGGGTGTCGCAGGTAACCGTCTCGTGCCCCGGTTTCATGGTCTCCGACTCCTGCGTCCGCACCTGGCCGGGGATGTCGATGTCGAACAGATGGATTTTGCGGTACTGCGCCAAGATCTCGCCGTGCGGGCTGAGGAGCAGGCTGGTGTTGTAGGAGCGCGTATCGGCTGTTTTTTCCAAGAACGACCCAGCGAGGAGATAGATCTGATACCGTCTGGCCAAGGCGCACAGCCGCTCTGCAGTCGGCCCCGGAATGGGCTCCGCTTGAGCGGCTGACTCAGCGCGTGACCCACGCCAGGAAAAAACCTCGGGCAGCACGATCAGCACGGCACCGCGTTCCGCCGCAAGGCGCACGAACGTTTCGGCCTTGGCGAGATTTTCCTCTTTCACTGCTGAGGCAGTCATTTGCACCGCGGCAGCGAGGTACGATCGCATACCTGTTCCTCCTCACAGCGAACACTAACGAAGCCCTCTAGGCGGGTCAAGGCAAGGGAGAAGGGTTGCGTGGTGCGGCAGCGCGTGGGGAATCACAGGGCAAGACAAAGAAAAATGCCCGAGACTTGTCCATGCGTGCCGGACCATGGGCGTCGTTAGGGGAGGCGACATGAAGACCGACTCTCTAGACATATTCTCACAGATGCTGGATCATTGTGTCAGCAAGACGCAGCAAAGGAGGAACCTATGAAGTTGGCCACTTTCACCCATGCTGGCTCGACCCGCATCGGGGTTGTGGACGGCGACGCCATCGTTGACCTCTCGGTTGCCGCACCGGCCCTGCCCCGCGAAATGTGCGCTTTCCTGGCAGCAGGAACGGAGGCGTTAGCTGCAGCTAGGCAAGCTGTGAGCACCTCCTCTGCCCGCGTGGCCCTCAAGGAAGTTAAGTTAGAGGCCCCTATCCTACGGCCGCCTAAGATTCTTGCCGTGGGGCTCAATTACAAGGATCACATTGCGGAAACGGGCAATAAAACGCCCGAGGTGCCTGTGATCTTCAACAAGCAATCCACCGCCGTGAATAGCCCGTATGGAGACATCCACTTACCGCGGGTCTCCGAACAGCTTGATTATGAGGGGGAACTCGCGGTCGTGATCGGCCGCTACTGTCGGCACGTGCCCAAAAGCCGCGCGCCTGAAGTGATTGTCGGGTACACCATCGCCAATGACGTGAGCGTGCGCGATTGGCAGCGGCGCGTGCCAACCTTCACTATGGGCAAATCCTGGGACACCCACTGTCCCTTAGGGCCGTGGATCACCACCGCAGATGAAGTAGGAGACCCACACGCACTCGACCTCAAAACGTGGGTGAATGGGGAATTGCGGCAACACTCGAACACCAGTCAGCTCCTCTTCAATTGCTTCGACTTAGTCGAACACCTCTCGACCGCATTTACTCTGGAGCCGGGAGATGTCATTTCCACTGGAACTCCTGCAGGCGTAGCTGCAGCGATGAACCCCCCTAAATGGCTAAAGCCAGGAGATGTGGTGAAGATTGCTATCGAGAAGCTGGGGGAAATTGAGAATCGCGTCATTGCCGAGCCGGAAAACACCCCACGCATATAAGCCTGCGCAAAGAACCGCTTTTGCTGAGTGGAGGTACGTATGAGCGTTCTCGATGGCCCCCGAGAAGAATGGCGGCGCATTCTGTACGAAGGACGACCTCACTGGGTCAAACCCGCAGGGGCGTATTTGTTGCTCGGCGACGGACGGCGAGTGGCAGAAGAGGAGGCAACTTATCTGCCACCGTGCGAGCCGACTAAGATTCTCTGCATTCATCTCAACTACGAATCGCGACGGGCGGAGTTTCGTGCGCCCAAGCCAGAGACCCCAACTTATTTTCAGAAACCCACCACCGCGCTTAACAGCCATCGTGGCTCCCTAGTGCGCCCACAGGGCACCAAGTATCTCAACTATGAGGGAGAAGTGGCGGTGATTATTGGCAAGCCGATGCGCAATGTGGGCCGGGCAGAGGTGTGGGACTACATTGCCGGTTTTGCTCCCGGCAACGATGTTGGCTGCCACGACTTTCGCGATACGGATGCTGGGTCGATGCTGCGCGTCAAAGGTCAGGACGGGTTTTGCCCGCTCGGTCCGGGGATTGTCAGGGGCGTGGATATCCGTGAAGCTACGCTGCGGACCTATATCAACGGCAAGGTGGTGCAGGAAGGCATGATCAGCGAGATGATCTTCCCTATCGACTATATCCTGGCAGATCTCTGTCGTTTCATCACCCTGCTGCCGGGAGATGTCATCATGACCGGCACGCCCAGGAACTCTCGACCGATGAACGTTGGCGATCTCGTTGAGGTTGAAGTCACCGGGGTAGGGAGATTGTCCAATCGCGTTGTCGAGGCTCCACCACCCGCGCATCAGGTCGGTCATCAGCCGACCGACACCGACGCCGTGCGGCGGGTAGCGTTGGGCTCGGATTGGTGGGAAGGAGGTGTGCCGCTTGGGCAAGGTTCCCCGTGAGTAGCGGACAAGCCAGAGGAGGTAGTGATCCACAGCGCCTGGTCGCCGCGGGAGCAAACCATGCAGGTGTCTCTACCGTGTAGGCAGGGTCAGCGACGACACACAGGAGATCGTGCTCAAA
>Ga0308420_1000058_pt1 | contig 38919 bp, 37 predicted proteins | sample HotsprSampleMS55_FD_203802 | JGI IMG/M metagenome (GOLD analysis project Ga0308420, IMG submission 203802) | Hot spring phototrophic mat microbial communities from Mushroom Spring, Yellowstone National Park, Wyoming, United States - 20090730_MS55 ... | reverse complement strand
CGGTGTGCCGCGCGATGCCGTCGGCGACGCGCGCGGCGAACTCGGGATGGGCGTTGAGACCGGTGCCCACCGCGGTGCCCCCGAGCGCAAGTTCCAGCAAGCCCGGCAGCGCCGCCTCCAGCGCCCGCCGGGCGTGCGCGAGCTGCGCGACGTAGCCGGAGAACTCCTGTCCCAGCGTCAGCGGTGTCGCATCCTGCAGGTGCGTGCGCCCGATCTTGACGATGCCCTCGAACTCTGTGCGCTTCGCATCGAGCCTCGCCGCCAGGCGTTCCAGCGCCGGCAACACCTCGCGCACGAGCGCCAGCGCCGCGGCGACGTGCATCGCGGTCGGGAAGACGTCGTTCGAGGACTGCCCGAGATTGACCTCGTCGTTCGGGTGCACGAGGCGGCCTTCGCCGCGCGGACCGCCGAGGAGCTCGGAAGCGCGGTTCGCGAGCACCTCGTTGACGTTCATGTGGGTCTGCGTGCCGGAGCCCGTCTGCCAAACGACGAGCGGGAACTGCTCCTCGTGCCGCCCGGAGAGCACCTCGTCGGCCGCGCGCGCGATCGCATCCGCCTTGTCCGTCGCGAGCAGGCCCAGCGCCGCGTTCGTGCGCGCCGCTTCGCGCTTCACCAACGCGAGCGCGTGCACGAGCGCGCGCGGCATGCGTTCGGCACCGATGCGGAAAAGGCGCCGGCTGCGCTCGGTCTGCGCACCCCACAGCCGCTCGGCCGGGACCTCGATCGAACCGAAAGAGTCTCGCTCGATGCGGGTGCCCATCGGGCACGCAGTGTAGCGCTTCCCTGGCCGGGGAGCGCAGGCTTCCCGCCTGCGGCGAGTACCGCCCGATTACCCTTCGGCCTGCTTGGGCGCGGCGATCTCAGCGTGCACCTTCTCCATGTCGAGCGCCTTCGCCTGCTCGAGAACGTGCTCGAGCGCCTCCGCCGGCAGCGCGCCGGCCTGCTGGAACAGAATGACCTGCTCGCGAAACAGCATCAGCGTCGGGATCGAACGGATGTCGAAGGCAGCGGCGAGCTCCTGCTGCTCGTCGGTGTTCACCTTGGCGAACACGACGTCGCGGTGTGCCTCCGAAACGCGCTCGAATACCGGCGCGAAGCCACGGCACGGACCGCACCACGGTGCCCAGAAATCCACGATCACGATCGGGTTCTCGGTCACCGTCTTCTCGAAGTTCTCGCGCGTGAGCTCCACGGTCGGCATGCGCTATTCTCCCGGCAGGTCGAAGGACCGAGTGTATCTTGAAACGCGGCCGGTTCTCGCCAGCGCCCGCGGACGCTTTCAGTGCCGCTCGCGAGGAGTTTTCGCTGCGCGGCCCGAGGCGAGGCGCTGCGGCGCGAGCACGCTGAGCAGCGAGCCGACCACGAGCGCAAGCGCCGCGAACTCGGCGAAGCCCGGCCGCTCGCCGAGAAAAAGCGCGCCGCTGAACACTCCCACCGCCGGCACCATCAGCATGCTGAGCGAGAACACACCGACCGAGACCGAGGTCGCGAGCTTGATCCACGCCCAGTGCGCCCAGCCGAAGGCGAGCACGACGTTGTAGGCGAGCGCGAGCCACGCCTCCGCGCTCACCCGGGCGAGGTGGCCGAAGTCCTCCAGGACGAGCGCGCCGAGGTAGATCGGAACGCCGCCGACGAGCATCAGCCACGCGGTGTAGGCGGCGACCGGCGCGCGCACCGGGTATTTCTTCTGCAGCACGGTGCCGATCGCCCATGTCCACGCGGCGCCGAGCACGAGCAGCGCGCCGAGCGGCGCGCGCTGAAGCCGCACGACCTCCTCGCCGAGCAATAGCACGATTCCTGCCATGCCGAGCGCCAACCCGACGAGCCTGCGCACGGTCATGCGCTCGCCGAGCAGCCAGACCGAGAGCGGGATCGCCCACGCCGGCATGGTGTACGCCAGGATCGCCGCCCGTCCCGATGGAATCCGCATCAGCCCGAACACCACCAGCACGTTCCAGCAGGTGATCGTGAAGAAGGCGTTGAGCGCAAGGCGCCGCCATTCGGTGCGCGGAATCGCCCGCGGCTGGCCGGTGGCGCGCAGGTAGGCGAACAGCAGCCCCGAGCCGGCGGCAAGACAGAACGTACGGAACACGAGCGGCTGGATCTCGCCGATCGCCACCTTCATCGCGGTCCAGTTGAACCCCCAGACGAGCGTGATACCCACAAGCACCCACCAGAGCGAGCGCGGGAAGTGCTCCGCAGAAGAGGGCATGGCAGGCATGGTCGGCGGCTTCTACCGGGGCCGGTCGCTCGGGTCAACGCCCCGTTCGCCCGGTGCGAGATTTCGGGTCGGCACGGCGACTCTGCCTCCGGGGCGGGGCTTGCGCGAACTGAGATCGAGAGATTTCCCCAGCGGATTCAAGTTATTATGATGCGACGCACAAAAATCTTGACTTTTTCCAAGCGGACCATAGAATTGATATTGCTGCGATGCACAAACACCGATCTGCAACCCACGGAATTCGACCGAGGAGATAGCTATGTACGTCACACCCGAACAGATCCAGGCTGCTGGCAAGGCCAATGTGGAGGCGATGCTTTCGTTCGCGACCGCGCAGTTCGGCGCGGCCGAAAAGCTCGCGAGACTGAATGCGGACACCCTCAAGGCTGCGTTCGAGGACGGCGTCGCGAACCTGCGCGCGCTCGCCGGCGCGAAGGACGTGCAGGAGTTTCTCAACCTGCAGAGCAGCTTCGCGCAGCCGGCGATCGAGAAGGCGATCGCGTACTCGAGGAGCATCTACGAACTCGCGAGCGAGACCTCCGCGGAGATGTCGAAGCTCGCCGAGCGTCGCATCGCCGAATGGAACGAGAACTTCGTGTCTTTGCTCGACACGGCAGCGAAAAACGCGCCCGCCGGCAGCGACGTCGCGGTGAGCGCCGTCAAGCAGATGATCGCGGCGGCGAACACGGCTTACGACAACTTCGCCAAGGTGGCGAAGCAGGCGACCGAGATCGCGGAGGCGAACGTCAACGCCGCGACCGAAACCGTCAAGGGTTTCGCCAAGGCAAAAAAAGCGGCCTGAGCGCGCAAAGAGGCCGGACCGACCGATCCCGCGCGAAGCGCGGGGTGAGGCCGCTGCAGCCTGCACGAAAAAAATGACGACGAGCCCTGCCGCGCGCGCGGGGCCGTCGTCCGCCTCTAGCCTCGCGAATCGCGCCGGAGCCGTCCGTCAGGCGCGATCGCGCGACGCTTCGGGAGCGCCCGAGCCTTCGGTCTCGACGAGGGTGCCGCCGAGCGCAGCGACTCCGCTGCGGATCGCCTCCATCGCCGGCTCGATCTCGGCTGAAGCGCCGCGCACGCCAAGCTCGATGTGAAGGCGCGAGCCGTCCTCGCCCATGCTCGGCAGACTGAAGGTCTTCAGGCCCGGGAACCGGCTGTCGACCTCTTCCATCAGCGGCGCGATCGCCGATTCCGAGAGTCCGTAGACCCGCACCGACGCCTCGGCCCAGCGCCCGGCACCGAAAAGTTGCCGGTAACGGGTATCCAGCACCCAGTCGACCATCGGCCACGCCATCTGCGGGAAACCCGGCAGGAACCAGTGGCCGCGGATCGAAAAACCCGGGATGCGGTTGAAGGGGTTCGGGATGATCTCGGCACCGAGCGGAAACTCTCCCATCCTCAGGCGCTGGGCGGTCGCCTCAGCGCCGAACCGGCCGCGAATTTCACGCTCGGCGTCGGGATGGAGCACGAGCGGCACGCCGAGCGCGGCCGCCGCGGCCGACCGGGTGTGATCGTCCGGCGTCGCACCGATACCCCCGAAGCTGAACACCACATCGCCGGAAGCGAAGCTCGTTCGAAACGCCGCGGCCAGTCGCACCGGATCGTCGCCGAGAATCTGACACCACGCGAGCCGCAGACCCCGCCTCGCCAGCGCCGCAGCGAGAAATCCGAGGTGCCGGTCGGGGCGTTTCCCGAGAAGGATCTCGTCGCCGATGACGAACGCGCCGAACGCCACGGCGAAATTCTAGCGCGCCCGCAAAAACGCAGCCGCGTTTGCCTTTCTGGGGACGTCTGCTAGTATCCGGCGAGAATAGAAAACTCCTATGACACTCACGGAATTCAGATACGTCGTCGCCGTAGCGGAAGAGCGACACTTCGGTCGCGCCGCCGAGCGCTGCTTCGTCAGCCAGCCGAGCCTGTCGGCGGCGGTGAAAAACCTGGAGGAAGAGCTGGGCGTGCGGTTGTTCGAACGCGGTCCGCGCGGCGTGCGGCTCACCGAGGCGGGCGAGCGCATCGTCGCCCAGGCGCGCCGGGCGCTGGAAGAGGCCGAGCGGGTGAAGCTCGTCGCGCGGCAGGGGCGCGATCCGCTCAAAGGAACCCTGCAGCTGGGCATCATCCATACGGTGGCGCCCTATCTCTTGCCGGACTTGGTCGCCGCGCTGCGTCGGACCGCCCCCGAGATGCCGCTCGACGTCGAGGAAAACATGACCGCGACGCTGGACCGCATGCTGCGCGCGGGCGAGCTCGACGCCGCGATCCTCGCCCTGCCGTACGAAGCGCCGGGCGTGGACACGATGCCGCTCTACGAGGAAGTCTTCCGCGTGGTCGCTCCGGCGAAACATCCCCTCGCGCGGCGCAAGAGCATCGCGGTCGAGGAGCTCGACGCCGGTGAACTGCTGCTCCTTCCGGTCGGCCACTGCTTCCGCGACCAGGTGCTCGACGCCTGCACCGAGTTTTCGCGCCCGCCGGAACCCGGGCGGCAGGGCAATTCGCTCGAGACTCTGCGCAGCATGGTCGCCTCCGGGCTCGGCATCACGGTGCTGCCGGCGACCGCCCTCACACCGCGCCATGCCAATCCGCTGGTGCGCGCGGTGCCGTTCGCCGAGCCGCAGCCCGCACGCCGTATCGCGCTCGCCTGGCGCCGCGGCTTCTACCGCGCCTCGGCGCTCCAGCACCTCGCGGAAACGATCCGAGGGCTGGAGTTGCCGGTGCGGCGGCTCTCCTAGCGCGCGCCTCCGGAAGCCGACGCCGCGCGCAAGCCAGCGAGCTCCGAGAGCAGAAAATGGGAGAACGCGAGCGCGCCGATCGCCGGCACCACGAAACCGATCAGCGGTACATAGGCGAGGAGCGCCAGCACGAAGCCGAGCGCGTAGAGCCGGCCGCGGTGGGCGCGAAAGAGCGCGCGCAGCTCCTGCCGGTCGGCGTGCTCGGCGAGCGCGTCGTAGCGCAGCAGGCGCTGGTTCCCCCAGGCGGAGATCGCCAGCGGGATCAGCGGCCACAGCGGCGGGAAGATCCAGAGGGGGAGCGAGAGCACCGCGAGCGCGAGCATGCCAGCCGCCGCGACGACAGCGTTCCCGAGGCTGCCCGCGGCACTGCCACCGCCTCGACGCGCGAGCGCCGCAAAGCGCGTCGCCGCGACATACTCGACGACCGCCGTCATGCCGAAGAGACCGAAAAGGAAAAGCGCGGTGAACGCCACCAGCGGAACCACGAGTAGCGCGAGCAGAGCATGCGCGAGAAAGAGCGGGAGGTCGGCGGGCACGAGCACGAAGGCGAGGCCGGTGCGTTCGAGCACCCCGCCGATCGTCTGCGCGAGCCCGCGCGCGGCGCGCATCCAGAACGCGTACACCAGCAGCCCCCAGAGCAGGAGCGCTGCCAGCGTCGGCCAGATCGCGAGCCAGAGCATGCGGGGGTGAAGGGCGTGCGCCAGCGCGAACGCGAAAGAGCGGGCGAGCGGGCTCATGGACGCACACTCTGCCATAGGCGCGTACCGCGCCGCAGCCGTACCGCCTCCCGGCCGAATGCCGGCAGAACGCTCAACGCCGGCGGCGCAGGCGATCGAGATAGCGCGCGATCAGATCCACTTCGAGGTTGACGGTGACGCCGGGCCGCAGCCGCGCGAGCGTGGTCGCGCGCAGCGTGTGCGGGATCAGAAACACCTCGAACTCGGCACCGCGCACGCGGTTGACGGTGAGGCTCACACCGTCCACCGCCACCGAACCCTTGCGCGCGAGGTAGCGCGCAAGCGCGCGCGGTGCGCGCAGGCGGTAACAGCCGTTGCGCACCGCGACCACGTGGCCGACGCCGTCCACATGACCGGTGACGAGATGGCCGCCGATGCGATCGCCCGCCGCGAGCGCTTTTTCCAGATTCACCTCCCCCGGCCGGTCGAGCCCGGTGGTGATGGCGAGCGTCTCGCGCGAGACGTCGAAGACGAGCCGCCGGCCGCGTTTGGCGATGACGGTGAGACAGACGCCCTGCACGCAGACCGAGTCGCCGATCCTCACGTCGGCGAGCGGCAGCGCCCGCGCGTCCACGATGAACGGCTGCGTCGAGACGATGCGGCCGACCGCCTGGACGATGCCGCTGAACATCAGGTGGGGCGCGCGAGAAGGCGCAGATCCTCGCCCACGCGCTCGACCGAATGGATGCGCAGCCGCGGGCGTGCGTCGAGGGACACCGGCGCGGCGAGTGCGACGATCGGCTGCGCCCCTTCGCCGAGGAAGCTCGGATTGAGGTAGACGAGAAACTCGTCCACGCAGCCTTCGCGAACGAGTGAACCGTTGAGACGGGCACCCGCCTCGACGTGGAGCTCGTTCACCCCCCGCCGTGCGAGCTCCGCCAGCATCGCCCCGAGATCCACCTTGCCGTGCGCATTCGGCAGCACCACCACTTCGGCGTTCGGAACCGCACGGCTGTGTTGCGCCGCGAACACCAGCACCGGATCGCCCTGGAGAATGCGCGCGGAGTCCGGAATCTCGAGTCGGCTGTCCACCACCACGCGCAGCGGCTGGCGCGGAGTCTCGACGGCGCGCACCGTGAGCTGCGGGTCGTCGGCGATCACGGTACCGATTCCGGTGAGGATCGCGCAGGCGCGCGCGCGCCAGCGATGGCCGTCGCGACGCGCCTCCGCACCGCTGATCCAGCGGCTCGTCCCGTCGGCGAGCGCGCTGCGCCCGTCCAGGGTGGTGGCAACCTTCATGCGCACCCACGGCCGGCCGCGCGTCATGCGCGAAAAGAACCCGAGGTTGAGCTCGCGCGCCGCCTCCTCCAGCAGCCCGAACTCGACGCGCACCCCGGCAGCGCGCAACGTCTGCCCGCCCCCCGCTGCGCCGGGGCTCGGATCGCGCGCCGCGACCACCACGCGCGCGATGCCGGCCCGCGCGAGCGCTTCGGCGCACGGCGGCGTACGGCCGTGATGGTTACAGGGCTCGAGCGTGACGTACGCCGTCGCCCCGCGCGCCGCCGCCCCCGCCGCCACGAGCGCGTTTGCCTCCGCGTGCGGCGCACCGGTGCGCTCGTGCCAGCCTTCGCCGACGATGCGGTTCGCCTGCGCGATCACGCAGCCCACGCGCGGATTCGGCGTCGTGGTGTAGAGCCCGCGTTCGGCGAGCGCGAGCGCGCGCGCCATCATCGCGCGGTCGAGCCCGGAGAAGCTCACTTTCTGCGCCGGCGCGCGGCCTTCACTTCCTGCACCGCCTCGCGAAAATCGTCCGGCGTCTCGAAGCGGCGATAGACCGAGGCGAAGCGGATGTAGGCGATCTTGTCGAGTTTCGCGAGCTCGCGCATCACCAGATCGCCGACGCGGCTCGAGGGAACCTCGCGCTCGCCCGCCGAGCGCAGTTTTTCCTCGATCCGGTCCACGGCCGCGTCCACCGCCTCGGTCGCGACCGGCCGCTTGCGCAGCGCGAGCATCATGCTCGCGACGAGCTTTTCGCGATCGAAATCGGCGCGGGTGCCGTCCTTCTTGACCACGCGCGGCATGCGCAGCTCGACGCGCTCGTAGGTGGTGAAGCGTTTGTCGCACCTCGGACAGCGGCGGCGGCGGCGCACGACGTTCGCGCCCGGGTTCGAGCGCGTGTCCACCACGCTCGTGTCCTCGTGCGCGCAGAACGGACAGCGCATCGCGCGCCTTCAGCCGTACACCGGAAAGCGCACGCAGAGCGCCGCCACCTCGCGCCGCACGCGCTCGATGACGACCGCGTCGCCGGCACGCTCCAGCACGTCGGCGACGAGGTGCGCGAGCCGTTCGGCCTCCGCCTCGCGCATGCCGCGCGTGGTGATCGCCGGAGTGCCGATACGGATGCCGGAGGTGACCGACGGCTTCTCCGGATCGTGCGGAACGGCGTTCTTGTTGACCGTGATGTGCGCACGGCCGAGGGCCTCCTCCGCCTCGCGCCCGGTGATGCGCTTCGCGCGCAGATCCACCAGAAAGAGGTGACACTCGGTGCGACCGGAGACGATGCGCAGCCCCCGGCGCGCGAGCGTCTCGGCCATCACCTGCGCGTTGCGCAGCACCTGCGCCTGGTAGTCGCGGAATTCGGGCCGCAACGCCTCGGCGAATGCGACCGCCTTGGCCGCGATCGCGTGCATCAGCGGCCCGCCCTGGAGGCCGGGAAACACCGCGGCGGCGAGCGCGCGCTCGTGCTCGGCGTTGGCGAGGATCATGCCCCCGCGCGGCCCGCGCAGCGTTTTGTGCGTGGTGGTGGTGACGACGTCGGCGATGCCGACCGGGCTCGGATAAAGCCCGGCAGCGACGAGGCCGGCGTAGTGCGCGATGTCGGCCACCAGCACCGCGTCCACCGCGTCGGCGATCTGCCGCAGCCGCCCCCAGTCGATACGCAGCGAGTAGGCGGAAGCGCCGGCGACGATCACGCGCGGATTGTGCTCGAGCGCGAGCCTTTCGGCTTCGGCATAGTCGAGCACCTCGTCGGCGTCGAGCCCGTAGGAAATCGCACGATAGAGCCTGCCGCTCGCATTGACCGCCGCGCCGTGGGTGAGGTGTCCGCCGGCCGCGAGCGACATTCCGAGCAGGGTGTCCCCCGGTCTGAGAAAAGCGAGATAGACCGCCTGGTTCGCCTGCGAGCCGGAGTGCGGCTGCACGTTCGCGTACTCGGCGCCGAAGAGCCGTTTTGCGCGCTCGACCGCGAGATGTTCGGCGATGTCCACGAAGGCGCAGCCGCCGTAGTAGCGCCGCCCGGGATAGCCCTCGGCGTACTTGTTGGTGAGAAGCGAGCCCTGCGCCGCGAGCACCGCCGGGCTGGCGTAGTTTTCGGAGGCGATCAGCTCGATGTGTTCCTCCTGGCGCCGTGCCTCCTGGCGGATCGCCTGCCAGAGTTCGGGGTCGGTCTGCTCCAGCGTCGCTGTGGCGAACATCGCGCGGCCGGGGGGCGGGGATGGCGGAAAGTCGCGAATTTTACTCGACGGCCGCCCGCAGGCGCCCGCACCGGTCAGACCGGCGGCGGCGGCGCGAGGTCGGAAGGGCGGTCGATGTCGCGCACCGCCCCGGGATCGCCTACCGGCACTTTGACGATCTCGCGCTCGTGCGCGGCGAGAAGCGCCCGCGCGCCGGCGTCTCCCGGACAATGCAGGAGGGATTCGCGAAAGCGCCCCGCGAAGCCCACCGGGTGCCCCCGCCGCGTCCGGTAGTAGGGTGCGGCGATCGGCGCGCCAGCGGCGAGCGCATCGCGCACCGCGGCGATCGTGCTCGGCCGCACGAACGGCATGTCGGCAAGCGCGACCAACCACCCCTCGGCGTCGGCGGCCGCACATACCCCGCAGCCGAGGCTCGCGCCCATGCCTTCGGCCGCGCGCGCGCAGTACACCGGCTCGCAGCCCGCCGCCGCGAGGAGCCGCGCGGTCTGCTCCGCACCCGGGCGCAGCACCGCCACCACCCGCGGCAGCACGGCCCGCAGGTTACGCGCGGACTCCACCGCCATCGCAACACCGTGCGGCAGCACGTGGAGCAGCTTGTCCGAGCCGAAGCGGCTCGCCGAGCCCGCGGCGAGCAGGATTCCGACGAGCTTCAAGCCCGGGTGGTCGCGCCGGTCGCCGTTTCGCAGGCCGAGGGATCGAAGCGGCTTTTGTCCTTCGCCGCCCAGGAAGGTTCGCCGACGCCGTGGCGCACCGCGGTCATCTCGGCGAGGATCGCGACCGCGATCTCCGGCGGCGTCTTCGAGCCGATGTAGAGCCCGACCGGACCGCGCAGTCGCGCGATCTCCTCCTGCGAGAGATCGAACTCGGCAAGCCGCCGGCGCCGGGCGTCGTTGTTCTTCTTCGAGCCGATCGCGCCGACGTAGAATGCCGGCGACTTCAGCGCCTCCAGGAGCGCGAGGTCATCCAACTTCGGGTCGTGCGTCAGCGCCACCACCGCGCTGTGTCCGTCGAGATTCATCTCGCGCACCAGATCGTCCGGCATGCCGCGCTCGAGCGCGACGCCCTCGACGTTCCAGGTTCCGGCGTACTCCTCCCGAGGGTCGATCACCGTGACGTGGTAGTCGAGCATGCGCGCCATCGTCGCGAGGTAATGCGACAGCTGCCCGGCGCCGATCAGCACCAGGCGCCAGCGCGGACCGTGCACCGTCGCGAGGATCCTGCCGTCGAACTCGAGCGTATCGCTCCAGCGCCCGGGCTCGAGCGTCACCGCGCCGGTGGCTACATCGAGCCGCCGACGCACGAGCTGCTGCCGGGAAACGGCATCCAGCAGCTCGCGCAGGCCGCTTCGGTCGGTCACCGGCTCGAGCACCACCTGAAGCGTGCCGCCGCAAGGCAAGCCCCAGCGCGTCGCATCCTCGTTGGTGACGCCGTACGTCACGAGCTGCGGCCGCTCCTTCGCGACCGCCTGCGCGCGCACCTTCTCGATCAGATCGTCCTCCACACAGCCGCCGGAGACCGAGCCCACCACCTGGCCGTCGTCGCGGATCGCGACCAGCGCTCCGACCGGTCGTGGCGCCGAGCCCCAGGTCTTTACGATGATGCCGAGGACGACCCGATGGCCGGCGGCGCGCCAGCTCTCGATACTGCGCAGCACTTCCAGGTCCACACTGTCCATGGCGCGATTGTACCCTCCACAGGCGAATGCGGCAGTGCAACATTGCTTGCCTCCGTCGTTCTTCGCTAGCATTGCGGCTCTCCGAAGAACTCGCGACGGCAGACGACGGGAGGTGGCGCGATGTCGGTGAAGGTTGCCATGACGGTGAACGGCAAGCCGGTTTCGGCCGAGGTCGAAGAGCGCACCCTGCTCGTGAGCTTCATCCGAGAGAACCTTCGGCTCACCGGCACCCACGTCGGCTGCGATACCGCACAGTGCGGGGCCTGCACCGTGATCTTGAACGGGCGCGCGGTGAAGTCGTGCTCCATCCTGGCGATGCAGGCCGAAGGCGCCGAGATCACCACCATCGAGGGCGTGGCGTATCCGGACGGGCGGTTGCACCCGATGCAGCAGGCGTTCAAGGACCATCATGGCCTGCAGTGCGGGTTCTGCACTCCCGGGATGGTGTTGAACGCGATCGACTTCGTGCAGCGCAACCCGAACCCGACCGAAAAGGAAATCCGCGAGGCGCTGGAAGGAAACCTCTGCCGCTGCACCGGCTATCACAACATCGTCAAATCCATCGCGGCCGGAGCGGCGGCGATGGCGGCGGGGAAGTGAGGAGGAACCCATGAACGCACCGCTCATCGGCGCGCGCATCGCCCGCAAAGAGGATTACCGCTTCCTCACTGGCGCAGGGCAGTACACCGACGACATCACGCTTCCGAACCAGAGCTACGCGGTGTTCGTGCGCTCGCCGCATGCGCACGCCCGCATCCGCGCGGTGCGTACCGAGCGCGCGCGCCGCGCCCCCGGTGTGCTCGCGGTCTACACCGGAGAGGATGTGGCCGCGGCGAAGCTCGGCACCCTGCCCTGCGGCTGGCTGATCACCGGCGTGGACGGCAAGCCGATGAAGGAGCCGCCCTACCCGGTGCTCGCGCAGGACAAGGTGCGCTTCGTCGGCGAACGCGTGGCGGTGGTGGTGGCCGAATCGGCGGCATTGGCGCGCGATGCGGCGGAGCTCGTGGAGGTGGACTACGAACCGCTGCCCGCGGTGGTCGATGCCGCGAAGGCGCGCGCACCCGGCGCGCCCGTGATCCACGACCTCGCGCCCGACAACACCTGCTACCTCTGGGCGCTCGGCGACAAAGCGGCGGTGGACGCGGCGTTCGCGCGCGCGGCGCACGTCACGCGACTGGAGTTCGTCAACAACCGCCTGGTGCCGAACGCGATCGAGCCGCGCGCGGCGAACGCGGTGTACTCGCGTGCGGAAGACAGCTACACGCTCTACGTCGCGAACCAGAACCCGCACGTCGAGCGCCTGCTGATGACCGCGTTCGTGATGGGCTTGCCCGAGCACAAGGTGCGCGTGGTGGCGCCCGACGTCGGTGGCGGATTCGGTTCGAAGATCTACCTCTACGCCGAGGACGTGGTGGTGAGCTGGGCGGCGAGGCAGCTCGGCCGACCGGTGAAATGGACCGCTGAGCGCTCCGAGTCCTACCTTTCGGATGCGCACGGACGCGACCATCACACGGTGGCCGAGCTCGCGCTCGACAAGGACGGCAAATTCCTGGCGCTTCGCGTTCGCACCACCGCGAACTTGGGCGCCTATCTCTCGACCTTCGCGTCGGCGATTCCGACGATCCTCTACGCGACGCTGCTCGCCGGGCAGTACACCACGCCGCACATCCACTGCGAGGTCACCGCGGTGTTCACCAACACCGCGCCGGTGGACGCTTACCGCGGCGCCGGCCGGCCGGAGGCGACCTACGTCGTCGAGCGCCTGGTCGAGACCGCCGCGCGCGAGCTGAAGATGGACCCGGCGGAGCTGCGGCGGCGCAATTTCATCACGCAGTTCCCGTACCAGACGCCGGTCGCGCTGATCTACGACACCGGCAACTACCACGCCACGCTGGACAAGGCGCAGAAGCTCGCCGACGTGGCGGGATATCCGGAACGCAAGAAGTCTTCTGAAGCGAAAGGCCGGCGCCGCGGAATCGGGTACGCGTGCTACATCGAGGCCTGCGGCATCGCGCCCTCGGCGGTCGCCGGCTCGCTCGGCGCGCGCGCCGGGCTCTTCGAGGCAGGCGAGGTCCGCGTCCATCCCACCGGCACGGTGACGGTGTTCACCGGTTCGCACTCGCACGGCCAGGGACACGAGACGACGTTCGCGCAGGTGGTCGCCGACCGGCTCGGCATTCCGCTCGAGAACGTGGACATCGTGCACGGGGACACCGGGAAGATCCTGTTCGGCATGGGCACCTACGGCTCGCGCTCGATCGCGGTGGGCGGCACCGCGATCATGAAGGCGCTCGACAAAGTGATCGAGAAGGGACGCAAGATCGCGGCGCACCTGCTGGAAGCGTCGGAAGCCGACGTCGAGTACGAGCGCGGCGTCTACAAGGTGAAGGGCACCGACCGGCAGAAGACGTTCGGCGAGATCGCGTTCGCCGCCTACGTGCCGCACAACTACCCCCACGACAAGCTCGAGCCCGGTCTCAACGAGAACGCGTTCTACGATCCGACCAACTTCACCTTCCCCGCCGGTACCTATATCTGCGAGGTGGAGGTGGACCCGGAAACCGGGAAGGTGACGATCGAGCGCTGGACGGCGGTGGACGATTTCGGCAAGGTGATCAATCCGATGATCGTCGAGGGCCAGGTGCACGGCGGGCTCGTGCAAGGCATCGGTCAGGCGCTCACCGAGAGCTGCCGCTACGGCGCCGATGGCCAGCTTCTCACCGGTTCGTTCCTGGATTACTGCATCCCGCGCGCCGACGACGTACCTTCGTTCACGGTGGACACCTGCGAGACGCCATGCACGCACAACCCGCTCGGCGTCAAGGGCTGCGGCGAGGCCGGTGCGATCGGCGCCCCCGCGGCGCTGATGAACGCGATCACCGACGCCCTCGGCGTGAAGGATTTGCCGATGCCAGCCACCGCCGAGACGGTGTGGCGCGCGCTGCGGGCGCACTGACGGAGGACGACGAAATGCGCGCATTCCGTTACCACCGGCCGGCGAACCTCGCGGAAGCTGCCCGGCTCGCCGCGCGGGACGACGCGAAGCTGCTGGCGGGCGGCCAGTCGCTCGTCCAGGCGATGAAGCTGCGGCTCGCCTCACCTTCCGACGTCGTGGATCTCGGCGCGCTGCGCGAGCTCGCCGGCATCCGCTCCGACGCGCACACCGTCACGATCGGCGCGATGACACGCCACGCCGAAGTCGCCGAATCGGCCGACGTGAAAAAGGCGATTCCGGCGCTCGCGCAGCTCGCCGGAATGATCGGCGACCGGCAGGTGCGAGCGATGGGAACGCTCGGGGGCGCGGTCGCCCAGAACGACCCTGCGGCCGACTATCCGGCGGCGGTGCTCGCGCTCGGCGCCACGGTGCACACGGACAAGGGAAGCCACGAGGCCGACCGTTTCTTCAAGGGGCTCTACGAGACGGCGCTCGCACCGGGCGAGATCATCACTTCGGTCGCCTTCCCGATCCCGAAGCGGGCGGCGTACCTGAAGTTCAAGAACCCGGCATCGCGGTTCGCGATCGTCGGCGTGTTCGTCGCCGACTTCGGCGCCGGCAACGTGCGCGTCGCCGTGACCGGAGCAGGTCCGTGCGTCTTCCGCCAGCAGGAGATGGAGCGCGCGCTTTCCGCGAAATTCGATCCTTCGTCGGTAGCGAACATCCGGCAGAACCCGGCAGGTCTCAACAGCGATCTTCACGCGAGCGCCGAATACCGCGCGCACCTGGTCACCGTGATGGCGAAGCGGGCGGTGGAGGCAGCACTGAATCCGATGTGAATTTGTGCGGAGGAGCGGGGAGGAAAGCCCGCGCTCGGCGCGGGCTTTTTTTCGCCGCTGCGTTCCTCCGGCGACCGGGAGCGGGGTAGCGCAGGCAGGCCGAATGCCGGAAAATTTGCTTTTTACGCCGCACCCGTCCCGATGCCGCCTTCTCGCGCGTTGCCCCGCTCGATCGACGAGACCCTCGCGCTTCTCGCGGCGGCCGACTACGTCGCCGACCGGAGCCTCGCGACCGCCGTCTTCCTCGCGCTCGCGATGAAGCGCCCACTGTTCCTCGAAGGCGAGGCAGGGGTGGGCAAGACCGAGATCGCGAAAGTCCTCGCCGGCGCCCTCGGCCGAGAACTGATCCGCCTGCAGTGCTACGAAGGGCTCGACATCGCCCAGGCCGCGTACGAGTGGAACTACGCGCGCCAGATGATCGAGATCCGGCTCGCCGAAGCCGCGGGCGAGCGCTCCCGCGAGCGCCTGGCACAGGACATCTTCAGCGACCGGTTTCTCGTGCGGCGACCGCTCGCGCGGGCGCTCGAAGGAAAAGCCGGCGCCGCGCCGGTGCTCCTGATCGACGAGCTCGACCGCACCGACGAGCCTTTCGAGGCCTACCTGCTGGAGGTGCTCGCCGACTGGCAGATCACGATCCCCGAGCTCGGCACGCTGCGCGCCGCCGAGCCCCCGGTGGTGGTGATCACCTCCAACCGCACGCGCGAGATCCACGACGCAGTGAAGCGGCGCTGTTTCTACCACTGGGTGGACTATCCGGACGCCTCGCGCGAGCTCGAGATCCTGCGGCGCAAAGCTCCGGCGGCGGCCGAAGCGCTCTCTCGCGAGGTGGTCGCCTTCGTACAGCGGCTTCGCAAGATGGATCTGTTCAAGCTTCCCGGCGTCGCCGAAACCATCGACTGGGCGAACTGTCTGGTCGCGCTCGATCGGGTCGCGCTCGACCCGGAGACCGTCGTCCATACGCTCGGCGTGCTGCTCAAGTACCGCGACGATCTCGAGCGCGTCGCCGGCGTCGAGTCCGATCGCCTCGTCGCCGAGGCGCGCTCTGCGGCCGCGGCCGCCTGAACGCATGGCTTCGGGAATCCTCGGCTGGCTCTTCGCGCGCGACGGCCCTTCGCACCGCACGCGTCAGGTGGTAGCGCTCTGTCGCGCGCTGCTCGGCGAGCGAGGCGAAGCATCGGGGGCCGCGCTCGCGCGCCAGGTGCTCGCAGCCTACCGTCAGCTCGACGCGGTCGAACGCGTCCAGTTCTTCGACGTGCTCGCACGCGAGTTCGGACCATCGCCCGAAGAACTCGGTAGGGCGGTGGATGCCTACCGCGAGGCGCCGACCGCGGCGAACCTGGTGCGGTTGCAACAGGCGGTGGAACCCCCGCGCCAGGAGCTTTTCCGGCGCATCAACCTGGCCGCCGGAGGCACCGCAGCGCTCGTGGACATGCGCCGGCAGCTGCTCGCAGGACTCGCCCAGCACCCGGAGTGGCAGGCAAGCGAGGCCGATCTCCTACACCTGCTTCGCTCGTGGTTCAACCGCGGCTTCCTGCGCCTGGAGAGAATCGACTGGCGCACCTCCGCGATCGTGCTGGAAAAGCTCATCCGCTACGAGGCGGTGCACGCGATCCAGGGCTGGCCGGATCTCCGCCGCCGACTCCAAGCAGACCGGCGCTGCTACGCGTTCTTCCATCCTCAGCTGCCCGAGGAGCCGCTCATCTTCATCGAAGTGGCGCTCACCCGTCGCATCAGCGCGCAGGTGCAGCCGCTGCTCGACATCTCGAGCCCGGTCGAGGACCCTGGGCGAGCAACCTGCGCGGTGTTCTACTCGATCAGCAACTGCCAGGAAGGTCTGCGCGGAATCTCCTTCGGCAACTTTCTCATCAAGCAGGTGGCCGAGGATCTGCGCCGGGAGCTGCCCCGGCTGCGCACCTTCGCCACCCTTTCCCCGATCCCCGGCTTTTGCGACTGGCTCGCGAGCACGCGGCCGCTGCTCGGAAGCGGGCCGCGAGGCAAGGAGCGCCTGGCGCTGCTCGAGCGCCTGGCGCAGCCGGACTGGCATCGCGGCGAGGCGGCTGGATCCCTGAGGCGACTGCTCGTGCCGCTCTGCGCGTACTACCTCCTCCATGCCAAGCGCGGCCGCGAGCCTCTCGACCCGGTCGCGCGCTTTCACCTCGGCAACGGCGCCTCGCTCGAACGGATCAACTGGCTCGCCGACACCTCCGCGCAGGGCATGCGGCGCTCGGCCGGGATGATGGTGAATTACGTCTACCGGCTGGCGCGCGTCGAGCGCAACCACGAACGCTTCGTGAAAGAGCATGCGATCGACGCCTCGCGCGAGATCGAACGTCTCGCGCGCGAATGCGACCTCGCGCAGAGCGAAGGTGCGCCGGCGCCGACCTGAGATGTTCGGACGCATCCCTCCGGCCGGACCGGACGGGCGGCTCGCGGAAAACGTGATGCATTTCGTGCGCCTGTTGCGCGCCGCGGGTCTGCGCATCGGACCCGACCGCGTCCTCGACTGCGTGCGGGCGCTCGAGCTCGCCGGCTGCGAGCGGCGCGAAGACTGGTACTGGACGATGTCGGCGGTGTTGCTTTCGCGCGAAGAGCAGCGCCCGCTCTTCGACCAGGCATTCCACCTCTTCTGGCGCGACCCGAAGCTCAGCGAACGCGCGATGCAGGCGCTGCTCCCGAAGGTTCGCGGTCGCACCTCCGCAGCCGAGCCTACGCCGAGCCGGCGGCTCGCCGACGCACTGCTCGGAGCGGCGAAAGACAAAGCACGCGAGGAGCGCCGGCTCGAGCTCGACGCTCGGCTCGCGTTTTCCTCGCGCGAAGTGCTGCAGCGCATGGACTTCGAAAGCATGTCCGCCGCCGAAGTCGAAGAAGCCAAACGGATGCTCGCCGAGCTTCGCCTGCCGCTGCCGATGGTGCGCACGCGGCGTCTGCGGCAGGCCGTGCGCGGGTCGCGCCTCGACCTGCGCGCGAGCCTGCGCGCGAGCCTGCGCGAGGGTGGCGACCGCATCGCGCTGGTGCGTGCGGCGCCCGCCCGCATCCATCCGCCGCTGGTGGTGTTGTGCGACATCTCCGGTTCGATGAACCCGTACGCGCGCATGTTCCTGCAATTCCTGCACGCGATCACCAACGACCGCGACCGTGTCTACGTGTTCGTGTTCGGCACGCGCCTCACTCACATCACGCGCCAGCTGCGCCATCGCGATGTCGATGTCGCGATGGCGCGCGTCGCGCGCACGATCGAGGACTGGTCCGGCGGCACGCGCATCGGCCACTGCCTGCGGGAATTCAACTGGCGCTGGTCGCGCCGCGTCCTCGCGCAGAACGCCTGCGTGCTGCTCGTTTCCGACGGGCTCGATCGCGAGGCCGGCGAGGGGCTCGGCGAGGAGATGGAGCGGCTGCACAAGTCCTGCCGCGAGCTCGTCTGGCTCAACCCGCTGCTGCGCTACGAACGGTTCGAGGCGCGGCCTGCGGGCGTGCGCGCGATGCTGCCGCACGTGGACCGGTTCCTGCCGGTGCACAATCTCCAGAGCTTGGTGGACCTGGCGCATGCGCTGACGCATCCTGCACCGCGCAACGTGGAGAAACGCGCATGGAGATGACCGGCGAGCAGCTCGTTCCCGCCTCGCAGGCCGAGACCTGGGCCGCGCTCAACGATACCGAGTTCCTGAAGGCGTGCGTTCCTGGCTGCGAGGCGATCGCCCCGGAGAGCGAGAACACCTACACCGTGCGCATGAACGCACGGGTCGGACCGGTGAGCGCGAAGTTCAAGGGTCGGCTCACCCTCTCCGACCTCGATCCGCCGCATTCGTACGCGATCGCCTTCGAGGGCGAGGGAGGCGTCGCCGGCTTCGCGCGCGGCCGCGCGAGGGTCCGTCTCGTTCCCGAGCCCGGCGGCACGCGCCTGGCGTACTCGGTGCAGGCGAGCGTCGGGGGCAAGCTCGCGCAGATCGGTTCGCGTCTGGTGGACGCGGCGGCGCAGAAACTCGCGAACGACTTCTTCGCCGCGTTCCGCGAAAAGCTCGCCGAGCGCGCCCCTGCGGAGCCGCATGCGCCTGCGCAGCCTGCGTACCACGATCCGCACTTCCCGGAGCCGATCCCGCGCGATCCGGAGCTTCCGGATCTCGACGAGGCGTCGCTCGCCTTCTTCGCCGCGGGGGCGCTGGTGGTGGTGGCGGTGGGACTGCTCACGCTCCTGTGAGCACCGAACTTCTCTTCCGCGAAGACCCGTACGCGCGCGCCTGCGCAGCCACCGTGCTCGAGCGCCGTGGCGACGCGCTGGTCCTCGACCGTACGGTGTTCTATCCGCTCGGCGGCGGACAGCCCGGCGACCGCGGCCGCATTGCCGGCGCTCGGATCGGCGACACGCGCATCGCCGAAGACGGTGCGGTGCTGCACCTGCTGGAGCCCGGTGCCGCGCCGCCGCCTGTCGGTGCGCGGGTCGAGGCGGAGATCGACTGGGAGCGCCGCTACCGCCTGATGCGATATCACACCGCGCTGCATCTGCTCGGAGCGGTGGTCGGGGCGCCGGTCACCGGCGGGCGCATCGGCGAGGACAAGGCGCATCTCGATTTCGACGTCGAGATGGAGAAGCTCGCCAAGGAAGCGCTGGAAGAGGCGCTGAACGCCCTCGTGCGGGCGGCGTATCCGACACGTGCGAGCTGGATCACCGAGGCCGAGCTCGAGGCGCGGCCGGAGCTGGTACGCACGATGTCGGTCGCCCCGCCGCGCGGTGCCGGCCGGGTACGGCTGGTCGAAATCCCCGGTGTCGACCTGCAGGCCTGCGGCGGTACGCACGTCGCCAACACGCGCGAGATCGGTGCGGTGACGGTGCTGCGCATCCGCTCCGAGGGAAAACGCAACCGCCGGGTTACGATCGCGCTCGAGCCCTAGCCGGCGGCACACCCCTGCGGCGACCGCGTGCGGGCCGCGCGGAGTCGGGAACGCGGCAGGGGCAGCGAAACGTCGCCGCGTCAGCGCCGCGCGCCAGGCGCCGGCACGGTCCACACATACACCGTCCGGCCGTTCACTTCGAGCTTCTTCTCCGGCTTCCAGTCGCCCATGTCGAACTGGTGGGAAACGATGCGGGTGCCCGGCCTGAGCTCCTTCAACAACCTCGGGCGCAGCCGGAGGTTGAGCTCCGGAAGGAGGTAGAGCGTCACCACGGTCGCCTCGCGGAAGTCGGCCTTGAACAGATCCTCGTTGCGGAACTCGACGAGCCGTGTCACCCCCGCCTTGCGCGCGTTCTCGTTCGCCTCCTTGACGCGATCGGGGTCGATGTCGATGCCGACCGCACGCACTCCGTAGCGCCGCGCCGCGGTGATCGGGATGCGCCCATCGCCGGAGCCGAGGTCGTAGAGCACGTCGCCCTTCTTCACTCCCACGAGGCAGAGCATGTCGTCCACCACCTCCTGGGGCGTCGGGACGAATACCACGTCGGGCGTGCGCCCCGGTTGCGCCGCGGCAGGCAGCGCGAGGATAGCCAGTGCGAGAACGAAGAAAAACCGCGACATCCACATCCCCCTGCTCTAATGGCCCGCGATGGTCATCTGTTCGACGAGAATCGACCCGCAGCGGTAAGCGCCGCGCACGACCTCGTCCGCTCCGATCGCCACCACGCCTCGGAACATCTCTTTCAGGTTCCCGGCGATCGTGATTTCCTCGACCGGGAAAGCGATCTCGCCGCCTTCCACCCAGTACCCCGCGGCGCCGCGCGAGTAGTCGCCGGTGACGAGGTTCACCCCGTGGCCGAGGAGCTCGGTGACGAAGAGTCCCCGGTCGAGCATGCGCAGCATGCCGCGCAGGTCCGGACCGTCGCTACGCGCGACGAGATTGTGCGGACCACCCGCGCTGCCGGTGCTCTGCAAGCCGAGCTTGCGCGCGGCGTAGGTGCCGAGGAAGTAGCCGCGCAGCTCGCCGCCCTCCACCACCGCTCGCGGCCGGGTCGCCACACCTTCCTCGTCGTAGGGGGCGCTCGCGAGCCCCTGGGGCTCGTGTGGCCGCTCCTCCAGCGTGACGTTCGGCGCGAAGACGCGCGTGCCGAGGGCGTCGGCGAGGAACGACGCCTTGCGGTAAAGGTTACCGCCGCTCGCTGCCGCGACGAATGCACCGAGGAGCCCGACCGCCACCGGCGCCTCGAACAGCACCGGTGCGCGGCAGGTCACGACCTTGCGCGCGCCCAGGCGCGCGAGCGCGCGCTCGCCCGCATAGCGGCCGAGCGCCTCTGGGTCGGCGAGCCGTTCGGGCGCGCGCGCGGCGCTGTACCAGTCATCGCGCTGCATCGTTCCGCCGTCCTCGGCGATCACCGTCAGCGAGAGGCTGTGGCGCGAGCTCGGGTAGCCGTGCAGGAAACCGACGCTGTTGGCGAGAACGAATTGCCCGTGCTGCGCCGACACCATCGCGCCCTCGGAGTTGCGGATCTTCGGCGAGAGCGCGAACGCCGCGGCCTCGATGCGCCGCGCGATGCCGATCGCCGCCCGGACACCGATCGGCCAGGGATGGAAGAGGTCCAGATCGGCCGGATCGCGCGCGAGCGCCTCCGGCTCCGGCGGACCGGCGCAGTCGTCGGCTGCGGTGCGTCGCGCGATCGCCAGCGCCGCCCCCACCGTACGCGCGATCGCGCTCTGCGAAAAATCGGAGGTGCTGGCATGTCCCCGACGCGCCGCCGGGCGTTCCCCGAGGTAGACCGTGACCCCGATGCTCTTGTCGCGGTGGTGTTCGATGGTCTCTACCTCGCCCATGCGCACGGTGACCGAAAGCCCGTAACCCTCGGAGACTTCGCATTCGCAGGCCGAGGCGCCTGCGCGGCGCGCACATTCGAGCACCTGCACCGCGTAGTCGCGCAGCTCACCGAAGGTGTAACCGAACCGCACCGCCGGCACCGCGTCCACCGTACGCCGCGAAGCGGGCTGCACCGCGCTCATGGCGCGCTATCATAGCAGCGCGATGCAGGCGGAACTGCCGAGCAAGACGCAGCGCAAGCGCGCGATGGCCGAGCTGCAGTCGCTCGGCGTCGGGTTGCTGCGGCTTCCGGACGCGCGTCTCGCCGCACTCGGCCTTCCCGAGCCGCTCGCCGAGGCGATCGCCGCCGCCCGGCGCATCACCAGCCGCGAGGCGCGCCGCCGCCACCTCCAATTCATCGGCCGGCTGATGCGGGAGGTGGACCCAGAACCGATCCGCGCCGCGATCGCCGAGGCCGAAGGCCGATCCGCGGCGGCGCGCGCACGTGCGCGCGCGCTCGAACATTGGCGCGAGCGCCTGATCGCGGACGATCGCGCGCTCACCGAGTTCGCGGCGACGTACCCGCACGCCGATCTCCAGGCACTGCGCGCGGCGATCCGCACCGCGCGCCGGGAGATCTTGCAAGGGCGGCCGCCGCGCGCACGGCGTGCCCTGCTGCGGGTCCTGCGCGCGGCCGAGAACTTGTTGTGATCGAGACCGATTTCCTCTGCCGCATCCGCATCGCGCTCGAGCCGGTGCGCGAACTGGGTGCGACGCCCCTCGGCCTGCGGCGCATCGTCCCGATCGCGGGCGGCGAGTTCGAAGGGCCGCGCTTCTCGGGGCGCGTCCTGCCGGGGGGCGCCGACTGGCAGCTCGTGCGCGCCGACGGCGTGGCGGTGCTGGAGGCGCGCTACACGCTCGAGACTACCGACGGCGCGCTCGTCTATGTGCGCAACCGCGGCTACCGCCACGGCCCGCCGGAGGTGATGGAGCGCCTGGCCCGCGGCGAAGCAGTGGACGCCTCGCTCTACTATCAGCGTGCGACGCCGTGGTTCGAAACCGCGGCGCCGCAATACGCCTGGCTCAACCGCACCGTCTGTGTGGCGACCGGAGAACGCCGCGCAGCCGAGGTGATCCAAGACTTCTACGCGCTCCGATGAGCGAACCCGAGAGCGGCGCGGAACTCCTGGTCGGTCTGGTGTCGGTGAGCGACCGCGCCTCGCGCGGCGTTTACCGCGACGAAGGACTGCCGGCGCTGCGCGAGTGGCTCGGCCGCGCGATCCGCGCACCCGCCCTGCGCTTCGAAGAGCGTCTCATCCCGGACGAGCAACCGCTGATCGAGGCTGCGCTCGTCGAGCTGGTGGACGCGAAGGGCTGCGCGCTGGTGCTCACCACCGGAGGCACCGGACCCGCACCGCGCGATGTCACCCCCGAGGCGACGCTCGCGGTCGCCGACAAGGTGATGCCGGGCTTCGGCGAGCAGATGCGCCGCATCAGCCTCGAATTCGTGCCGACGGCGATCCTCTCGCGCCAGCTGGCGGTGATCCGCAAGCGCTCGCTCGTCATCAACCTGCCCGGGCAGCCGAAGTCCATCCGCGAGACCCTCGAGGGTCTCAAGGACGCGGACGGAAGACCCCTGGTGCCCGGAATCTTCGCCGCAGTACCGTACTGCATCGACCTCCTCGGAGGCCCCTACATCGAGACCGACGAAGCGGTGGTGAAGGCGTTCCGGCCGAAGTCCGCGCTGCGACCGGCGCGTTAGCCCGAATGCTGGAAACAGTCGAGATCGAAAGCGGAGCTCGAGCGGATGCGGCGGTGATCTGGATGCACGGGCTCGGGGCCGATGGACACGACTTCGAGCCGCTCGTACCCGAGCTGCGGTTGCCCGAACGCCTACGCGTGCGCTTCGTCTTCCCGCATGCGCCGGTGCGGCCGGTGACGATCAACGCCGGCCTGCGGATGCGGGCCTGGTACGACATCGTCCAGCTCGGCGGCGGCGCCGAGGACGAGAGCGGCATTCGCGGTTCGCAGGCCGAAATCGAGGCGTTGGTCGCCCGCGAACGGGCGCGCGGAGTCCCCGCCCGCAGGCTCGTGCTCGCCGGCTTTTCGCAGGGCGGGGCGATGGCGCTGCACACCGCGTTGCGTCACCCGGAGCCACTCGCCGGGATCGTCGCGCTGTCCACCTGGCTGCCGCTCGCGGCGAAGCTTGCCGCAGAGCGCAGCCCCGCCAGCGCCGGTGTTCCGGTCTTCCTGGCGCACGGCACCGAGGATCCGATGGTGCCGCTTGCGCTCGCACGCGCCGCGCGCGACGTTCTCGAAACGCTCGGCCACGCGGTCGAGTGGCGCGAATACCCGACGGGGCACGCGGTGTGCTCCGAGGAGGTCGCGGACATCGCCGCGTTCCTGGTCAGGATTCTCTGATCATTTCCCGGTAGCGGACGAGGTCGTAGTCCTCGCCGCGCCCGACGATGCCCTGCGGAAGATAGAGGTAGATGCGACCCTCGCGCCGCGATTCCAGATTCTGCTCCGGCGCGTACACTCCGGGTGCGATCAGGATGCGCGCGCTGCCGGCGCTGTCCTCGCGGATCAGGATTCCCTCCTCGCTCGCCCCGCCGGCGTCGAAGCGCAACAGCTCGGCCGAACGCGCGAGCGTCTCGATTCCGACGCGCGCCTCGCGCGCCCTCGTCCGGTTCACGCGTCGCACGACTCCGAGCACCCAGTTCGCGCCCCCCTCCGGCTGCAGCGCGACGAGCGCACCGACCCGCAGCCAGTCGTCCTTCGGCTGTGGCACTGCCGCGCCGAAGCCGCCTGCGCTCACGTTTTCCACCACCCAGGACTCCGCGCCTGCCGCTTCGGAGCCGAGCGCGTCGGCTTTGCCCAGCACGCTGCGTACGCCATCGAAGCCGTGGATCACCGCGACGCGGGACTTCACCGCGTGACGCCGCGACCTGCGCTCGGACGGCAGCGGCGACCAGGCGCGCACGAGATGTCGCAGTACGCCGAGGAGAATTTCCGCATCGGTGCCGGTCGCACCGGCAAGATCCGAAGGCACCGGACCTCCCGCCTCGATGCACCCGACGAACGCTTCCAGCTCGGCGAGCGCCGCGCCGGCGCCGAACCAGCGCGTTCCGGATGACGCTCCATCGCCGCGCCCGCTACGTGCCGGCGCCATCGCCTTCCCGAGATCGGTCCAGAAGGGGAACCATGGCGCCGGCGTCCCCGCGATCGCGAACTTCGGTGCGAAGGTCGCGATCAACCGCTCGGCCAGGTCGGCCTCCGCCGGTCGCAGGCAATCGGGGGCCGACGCACTGAACATCGTCGCACGGAGAAACTCGAGCTGGGGCGTGGACTCGCCCGGCAGCGCCGGATACGGTGCGACGCGCGCGTGGGCGAGGCCGCGCGCTTCGGCGAGCGCGTACACGCCGTTGAGCGCTGCCCAGGTGCCCGGATCGATCGGGCCGTATCGCAGGTGCATCCACTTCAGGTGCTGGCCGAGATTGCGCAGCGTGCGCACCAGCAACGCCGGAAGCATCGCGCGTACCTCGCTGCCCGCCTTGGCCCCCTGTACGAAGAGATCCACCGCGCCCGCGAACGAGATCCCCGCCTGGCGGTAATAGCCGTGCAGTGCGCGCCAGAGCCGGTTCTCGTGGAAGCGCGAAAGGCGCTCGGAGGCGAAGTACTCGCGCGCGAGCCGACGCAGTCGCGGCTGCGCCGCCTCGTCCACGGCGAAAAGCGCCTGCACGCGCGCCTCGGGGCGCAGCGTCTCGGCCGCACCGGCAGACTCGAGCCAGTGCTCGAGCTCCTCGAGCGCCTTGAATCCGTCCTCCGGCAACGCCCCGAGGATGCGGCGCGCTTCCTTCGGGTCGGCCAAAGGATGTTCCGGCTTGCCACCGAACAGGCGAATCATCGTTCCTCGCCCCCTAGGGTATATCATGCAGCCGCGCCCGCACGGGCTCCATCCGAGCGGTGCACGCACGCTCGGCCGTGCGTGCCGCACAGCGCACGGCCAGCCAAAGCGCAGTCCCCCCGCGCGCGCGGCAGCCATTCCGGCTGCGCGCACGCTTCGCTACCATTGCGGTATGAGCGCCAACCCCGAAGAGCAGCAATATCTCGACCTCCTCGCCGAGGTGCTCGCCCGCGGCGCGCGCAAGTCGGATCGTACCGGTACCGGCACGCTTTCGGTGTTCGGCCGGCAGATGCGCTTCGGCCTCGCGGAGCGCTTTCCGCTGCTCACCACCAAGAAGCTGCACTTCAAATCCATCGCCTGCGAGCTGCTGTGGTTCCTGCGCGGCGACACCAACGTGCGGTGGCTGCAGGAACGCGGAGTGACCATCTGGGACGAATGGGCCGACGAGCGCGGCGAGCTCGGGCCGGTGTACGGCTACCAGTGGCGGCGTTGGAAAGCGCCCGACGGCCGCGAGATCGACCAGATGCGCGACGTGATCGAGGCGCTGCGGCGCGACCCCGAGTCCCGGCGCCACGTCGTTTCGGCCTGGAATCCCGCCGACCTCGGCCGCATGGCGTTGCCGCCCTGCCATGCCTTGTTCCAGTTCTATGTCGCCGAGGGGAGGCTGTCCTGCCAGATGTACCAGAGGAGCGCCGATCTCTTTCTCGGCGTGCCCTTCAATATCGCCTCCTACGCGTTGCTCGCGCGCATGGTGGCACAGGTGACCGGGCTCCAGCCGGGGGAGGTCGTGCTCGCACTCGGCGACGCACACCTCTACCTCAACCATCTCGATCAAGCGCGCGAACAGATCGGGCGCAGCCCGCGCCCGTTCCCGCGCCTGCATCTCAACCCCGAGGTCCGCGACCTCTTCGCCTTCCGCTACGAGGACTTCGCGCTCGAAGACTACGACCCCCACCCGGCGATCCGGGCACCGATCGCGGTCTGAAATCTCGGTCGCGCAACACGCCCGACGCTGCCGCTCGCCCTCCCTGGCGACGCGCAGGAGGAGTGGTGTCCGAACACGCGCTCCGGCGGTTTTTATAATGAGCCTTTCCTTGTCTCGGCATCCGCATGTCACGGATCACCGCGGAGGGCGCACCCCGCTCGGCTCCTCGGAGACTCGTCTCTTCCTCGTCGCTGCGGTCGCGTCGAACGGGGTGATCGGCGCACAGGGAAGGCTGCCCTGGCACATTCCGGAAGACCTGAGGCACTTCCGTGCGCTCACGCTCGGCCACCCGGTGATCATGGGACGGCGCACCTGGGAGTCGCTCGGGCGAGCGCTCCCCGGCCGCGACAACATCGTGGTGACGCGCCGGCCCGCCTACCAGGCTACAGGGGCCACCGTCGCCCGCTCCCTCGAGGCGGCGCTCGAGCTCTGCGCCGGAGAGCCGGCGGCGTTCGTCATCGGCGGAGCGGAATTGTACGCCGCCGCGCTCCCGTTCGCCGACGCCCTGGCGCTGACCGAAATCCACCGCGAATACCCGGGCGACACGCGGTTTCCCGCTTGGGACCGCGCGCGCTGGCAGGAGGCGCGGCGCGAATCCCGGACCGGCGCCGAAGGACTGCGCTTCGACTTCGTGCTCTACGAGCGCGCCTAGCCGGGTTTGCCCCTCGACTCGAAGACCCGGATCTCCGGCAGCGGATAGCCGTTGAACTCGCTCGCGTAGGCGGTGGTGTAGGCGCCGGCGTTGCGAATGTAGATGAAGTCGCCCTCCTGCAGATCGGAGGGCAAGGGCTCGTCGCGCAGGACGACATCCACCGAATCGCAGGTCGGTCCGGCCACGTTCCACGGAATGTCGGGTCCGGAACGGTCGCTGCGGATGCGGTATTTCAAGCCCTCGATCGTCTCGAAGATACCGCCGAACAGTCCCGCGTCCCAATGCATCCAGCGCTTGCCGCCGCGGGTGGTCGTACCGACCACTCGGCAGACGAAGTATCCGGCGTCCGAGGTCATGTACCGGCCGGGCTCGGCGACCACCTGCACGTCTTCCGGGAACGCCTTCAGCGCCTCGTTCACCACCTCGCCGATCACCTCGATCGAGGGGATCGGTTTGACGTGGCGCACCGGGAATCCGCCCCCGATGTCGAGCATGCGGGGCTTCAGCCCGGCCTTCCCCATCGCGTCGAAGACCGCGCGCGCCTTCTCGATGCCGACGCGCCAGTTCTCCGGGTTGCGGCACTGCGAGCCGACGTGGAACGTCACCCCGGCAAGGTCGGCGCCGAGCTTGGCGGCGCTCGCCACGATCTCGCGCGTCTCGGCTGCGCCGGCGCCGAACTTGCCCGACAGCGGCCAGTCGCTGCCGATGTTGGGCGTCGCGATGCGCAGGTAGATGCGTGCGTCCGCACAGGTCTCGTGCACCCGGCGCAGCTCGTCCACGCTGTCCACCGCGAACCACCGCACCCCTTTCGCGGCGGCGTACGCGACCGCGGCGCGCGGCTTCATCGGATTGGAGAAGAGAATCTCCTCCGGCGCGACCCCGAGCCCGAGCAGCAGGTCCAGCTCGGCAGGGGAGGCAATCTCGAAGCCGCAGCCTTCCTGGGCGAGCACCTTGAGCACCCTGCGGTCGGGGTTCGCCTTCACCGCATAGTGCGGTCGCACGCGCGGCAGGGCGGCGCGAAAGCGGCGCACCTTCTGGCGGACGATCGCGGTATCGAGGATCAGGAACGGCCGCGTGTAGCGTTGCCGGGCGGCCTGGCGCACGAGCTCGAAGTCGAGGCTCGCTTCGGGATGCGTGTCGAAGAGCTGTTCTTGCGGAGTCGGTTTGCTGTTGCGCGCGATGCTACTGGGAGGGCGAGCGCCCATCTCTGGCGGTCTCCTTGCGAACTAGGTTTCGGGAAGGTCGAAGAAAGAGAGCGAAGCTCCCGCGTTCCTGTGGCCTGTCATGATCATCTCCTTGTCCGATTCGTGAAGCGCGCGAAACAATCCTGCGCCGATTATAGGGAGCCCCCCCCTCGTGTCAAGCGTTCGGTGCTCCACGACGGGAGGTTGCCGGCGGGCGCGCGGCGCCGGCGCAAAACCACTACATGTTTGGTCCGTGTCCCTTCGGACACACAAGATCTCGAGCTCAGATCCGCGGCGGCGTGACCCCGCGCTGGCCCTGGTATTTCCCCCCGCGGTCGCGGTAGGAGGTCTCGCAGATCTCGTCCGACTCGAGGAAGATCACCTGCGCCACGCCCTCGTTGGCGTACACCTTCGCCGGCAGCGGCGTGGTGTTCGAGAACTCGAGCGTCACGTGTCCTTCCCACTCCGGCTCCAACGGGGTCACGTTGACGATGATGCCGCAGCGGGCATAGGTGGACTTGCCGAGGCAGATGGTGAGAACGTTGCGCGGAATGCGGAAGTATTCGACGGTGCGCGCGAGCGCGAACGAGTTGGGCGGGATGATGCACACCTCGCCCTCGTAGTCCACGAAGCTCTTCGCGTCGAACGCCTTCGGGTCCACGATGGTGGTGTTGATGTTGGTGAAGATCTTGAATTCGGTCGAACAGCGGATGTCGTAGCCGTAGCTCGACGTGCCATACGAGACGATCGGCCGGCCGTCCGCCGCCTTCACCTGGCCGGGCTCGAAGGGTTCGATCATGCCTTTCGCCGCCATGCGCCGGATCCAGCGGTCGGACTTGATCGTCATCGCCCGGCGTGCCGCCCGACTCAGGTGTTCTGCACCACGATGTGCGGGAACTTGGAGCTCATGTCCTTCTGCAGCTCGGCGATCTTCACCGCACAGCGCCGTGCGATCGTGCGGTAAATCGCCGCCACCGGGCCGTCGGGATCGGACACCAGCGTCGGCCGGCCCGAATCGGCCTGCTCGCGAATCGCGGCGTCGAGCGGCAGCTGGCCGAGCAGCTCGACCCCGTAATCGGCGCACATGCGTGCCGCACCGCCCTCGCCGAAAATGTGGCTGCGATGCCCGCACTGCGGGCAGACGTACAGGGACATGTTCTCCACCACCCCGAGGATCGGGATTCCCACCTTTTCGAACATCTTGAACCCCTTGCGGGCGTCGATGAGGGCGATGTCCTGCGGGGTAGTGACGATGACCGCGCCGGTGACCGGGACCTTCTGCGCGAGGGTGAGCTGGATGTCGCCGGTGCCCGGCGGAAGGTCCACCACCAGGTAGTCGAGATCGCGCCAGCGCGTGTCGCGCAGGAGCTGCTCCAGCGCCTGGGTGACCATCGGCCCGCGCCAGATCATCGGCGTATCGGTGTCGATCAGGAAGCCGATCGAGATCGCCTGCAGGCCATGGCCCTCCATCGGCTCGAGGGTGCGGCCGTCCTTCGACTCCGGGCGTCCGGTGATGCCGAGCATCAGCGGCTGCGACGGGCCGTAGATGTCGGCATCCAGAATTCCGACCGCCGCGCCTTCGGCGCAGAGCGCGAGTGCGAGATTGACCGCGGTGGTGGACTTGCCGACTCCGCCCTTCGCGGAGGCGACCGCGATGATGTTCTTGATCCCCGGCACGAGCTTCACGCCCCGCTGCACCGCGTGCGCCACGACCTTCGAGCGCACCGTGACCGCGGCGCTCGCCGCGCCGGCCGCGCGCAGCGCCTCGATCACCTGACGGCGGATCGGCTCGTGCTGGCTCCGGCCGGGGTAGCCCAGCTCGATCTCGACCGTCACTACGTCGGCCGCGACCGAGAGGTTTTTCACCGAGCGCGTGGACACGTAGTCCTTGCCGGTGTTCGGGTCCACGAGGCGGGCAAGTATCGCGCGTGCGTCGGCTTCGCTGATCGGCATCGCAGGTTGCGGTATGTCGCGGAACGGAGCGAAGTGTAAGCTAAAATTCGCAGCTTTCGCGCGCGCCGATGGCCCCCCCGAAACTCTTCGTCACCACCGCTCTCCCTTATGCCAACGGGGCTTTTCACATCGGCCACATCATGGAGTACATCCAGGCCGACATCTGGGTGCGCTTTCAGCGCATGCGCGGGCGCGAGGTGCACTTCGTCGGCGCCGACGACGCGCACGGCGCACCGATCATGCTCGCGGCCGAAAAGGCCGGCAAATCTCCCGAGGAGTTCATCGCCGAGATCGCGCGCGGGCGCAAGCCCTATCTCGACGGTTTTCACATCTCCTTCGACCACTGGCATTCGACGCACTCGCCGGAGAACGTCGCGCTCTCGCAAGATATCTTCCGGCGCCTCGTGCGCGCGGGGCTCGTCTATGCGCGGCCGGTCGAGCAGCTCTACGATCCGGTCAAGGGCATGTTCCTCGCCGACCGCTACATCCAGGGCGAGTGCCCGAAGTGCGGTGCCCCGGACCAGTATGGCGATGCCTGCGAGCGCTGTAGCGCCGTCTACCCGGCCACCGCGCTCAAAAACCCCCGCTCCACCCTTTCGGGCGCAGCGCCCGAGCTGCGCTCCTCCGAGCACTACTTCTTCCGTCTTTCCGACCCGCGTTGCAAGCGCTTTCTGCGCGAGTGGCTCGAGACCCCCGGGCGGCTGCAGCCCGAGGTGGTGAACAAGGCCCGGGAATGGCTCGAAGGCGAGGGCGACAAGACGCTCGCCGACTGGGACATCTCGCGCGACCCGCCGTACTTCGGCATCCGCGTGCCCGACATCGCCGAGGAGAAGTATCTCTACGTCTGGCTGGACGCGCCGATCGGCTACCTCGCCGCGCTCAAGCACTACTTCGACTCCGGCAAGGCCGCCGCGCGCGGCGAACGGCGCTCGTTCGAGGAATTTCTCGCCGACCCCGAGACGCGACAGGTCCACTTCATCGGCAAGGACATCATCTACTTCCACACGCTGTTCTGGCCAGCGATGCTGCACTTCGCCGGGCCTCCGTACCGCGTTCCCGATCACGTGTGGGTGCACGGTTTCATCACGGTTTCGGGCGACAAGATGTCGAAGTCGCGCGGCACCGGCATCGACCCGCTGCGCTATCTGCGCCTCGGGATGAACCCGGAGTGGCTGCGCTACTACATCGCCGCGAAATTGAACGCCCATGTCGAGGACCTGGACTTCAATCCGACGGATTTCGTCGCGCGTGTGAACAGCGACCTCGTCGGCAAATACATCAACATCGCGAGCCGCGCTGCCGGCTTCCTCTCGCGCAACTTCGACGGGCGGCTGTACGACTTTCGTCCCGAACAGCTCGGTTCCGAACACAGCGCGGCCGCGGCGATCGCCGCCGGCCAGTCGATCGCCGCGGCTTACGAGGAACGCGAGTTCGGAAAAGCAGTCCGCGAGATCATGCGTCTGGCAGATCTCGCCAATCAGCGCTACGACCGCCACCGGCCTTGGGAACTCGTCAAGGACCCGCTGCGGCGCGAGGAGCTGCACCGGGTGTGCAGCGAGGCGCTGCACGCGTTTTTCGTCCTCACCGTCTATCTCGCTCCGATCCTGCCGGCGAGCGCCGGGCGCATCGCGCGCGAACTCTTCGGTCTGGAGCGGCAGCTTTCGTTCGACGACCGGATGCTCCGGCCCGCAGCGATCCGGCCGTTCCGACATCTGCTCCAGCGCGTCGACGCGAAGCAGCTGGACGCCCTGCTCGGGGCGGACGCCGGCCCGCAACCGGCAGCACCGCAGCGCCCTGCCGACGCGGGACAGAAAGCCCCGGTGGCGGAAGAGATTGGCATCGAGGATTTCGCCCGCGTGGACCTGCGTGTGGCGAGAATCGTGAAAGCCGAGACCGTCGAGGGTGCCGACCGGCTCCTCAAGCTCACGCTCGATGTCGGCGAGGGGTTGCGCACCGTGTTCGCCGGGATCCGGTCCGCCTACGAACCGGCCGCGCTCGAAGGACGCCTCACGATCGTGGTTGCCAACCTCGCACCGCGCAAGATGAAATTCGGCGTCTCCGAAGGCATGGTGCTCGCTGCCTCCGGCGAAGAGGAAGGAATCTTTTTGTTGTCCGCGGACCCGGGCGCTCGGCCCGGCATGAAGGTCCGTTAACCGCGTTCAATCCCTGCCGCCGCAGGCGGACGGCATCGCCGAGATCGGGAATCCACGGCAGCTCCAGCTCACCCTGCCCCCCTGCAAGGTGGGAACGAGCGCAATCTCGATCGCGTTCTTCTCGTTCCAGCCGCGGATCACCCCGTTCGCCTCGACTACCCACTTCAGGTCTCCGGCGCCCGGATCGTTGCGCGAGGCGATCTTCACGCCTTCGCCCGATCCGGCGAGGCTGCCGCTCTTCTGCGCCGCCGCCGCAACCTGAGACTTTGCCGTCTCCGCACCGGCGAGCAACGCGCGGGCGGCTTCCTTCGCCCCCGCTCCGGACATGCCCGGAAGGACGTATGCGACAGCGAGGAACACCACCAGCGCGACTCCTGCACCGACCACCAGCACCACTCGCATCTTCTCGCTCTCCGCAGCCCGGCCGAGCCGGTGTCGATATTCTTGCGCCCAGCTTATCACGGAGTCCGCAGACTTCCGGTCGACCGGCCGGCCAGACCGGCGCGGCCGGGAGCAAAATCGCGTCATGAACGTGACGCATTACCTTCGCATCCGCGGCAGGGTCCAGGGTGTCGGCTTTCGCGAGGCGCTACGTCGCGAGGCGCTCGCGCGCGGATGCAGCGGATGGGTGCGCAACCGCCGCGACGGCAGTGTCGAGGCGGTCGTGCAGGGCGACGCCTCGCAGGTCCAGGCGCTGATTGCCTGGGCGCGGCGCGGACCGGCTGCCGCCGAGGTGACCGAGCTGGTGACCTCGCCCGCCGAAGGCGAGCTCGCCCGGCCCTATACCGGCTTCGACTGGCTGCCGACGGTGTAGCCCGCGGGATCGTCCGCGGGGGGCTGACGCAGGCGGCGGCGGGCGCGCGCTCGCGCGTCTTGCGTGCAAGCTTCTACGCCGCCACCGGCCGCGGCCTCGCCTACCTCGGCGTGCGCCCGCTCGGACGCGGTCCGCGCGACCGCCTCTCCCGGCTTCCCGCTCTCCCCGGCGACCGACGGCGCGTGCAGGTGCGGGCTCGTGCGCTTCGCCGGCAGCCTCGAGATCGCGCCGCCGGCGCGAAGCGCTCGTCGCCGCCGCGCGGCGGCTACCGTTCCGGGCTCGACGCGTTCTCGGGCGCCCTCGCCGCGCTCAGGATGCGCCGCGCGCGTACTCGACCGTCACATTCTCCGGTGCAAGCCAGGCCGAGAGCGCGCCGATGAGCCTCGCGTCCGGTCGCACGCGCCAGCCGTCGCCGAGCGCGAGATCGCAGCTCCCGACGCCGTTCTGGTAGTGCACCACCACCGCGCAGCCGCCGCGGCCTGCGACGCGGTAGGGCGCGAGCGCATCGCGCAGGCGCGCGGCGGCGCCCGGTTCGCGGGCAGGTCCGTTCATCGAGATCCGCAGCCGCACGCCGAAGCGCTCGCGCAGAGCCGCAAGGTCGTACAGCTCTTCTGCCACGACGCGGCTCGCTCCGGCGAGCTCGTCGCGCTGCACGCGGCCGGCGACGACGAGCAGGGCGTCCTGCTTCACCCGGTCGCGCTGCTGCTCGTAGAGCTCGTTGAACACGCTCACCTCCACCTGGCCGGTGCCGTCGTCGAGAACGAGCGCGACCATGCGCCCGCGCCGGGTCATCTGCACCCGCACCGAGGCGGCCACTCCGGCGATCCACGCCCGCTCGGCGGCGCCGAGCTTCGCGATCGGCGTGCGCGGGAAGCCTTCGAGCGCGCGCGCGTGCACCGAAAATGGATGCGCCGACAGACAGAACCCGAGCGCCGCCTTCTCCTCGGCGAGCGTGCGCTCGAGGTCCCACGGCTCGGCCTCGACCCGCGCAAGCGCGGTCTCCTGCGCGCGCTCGGTCTCGCCGAAGAGACTCGCCTGCGCGGCCGCCCGCTCGGCGCGTTCGGCCGCTTCCAGCGCGCGGCCCACTGAGGCGAGGAGCCGCGCGCGGTTCGCGTCGAGCCGATCGAACGCCCCCGCACGCACGAGCGCCTCGATGGCGCGCCGATTGACGGTGCGCCGGTCCACGCGGCGGCAGAAATCGAAAAGATCGGCGAACGCCCCCCCGGAGCGCGCGCTCACGATCGCGGCCACCGCCGACTCGCCGGTGCCGCGCACCGCCCCGAGTCCGTAGCGAAGAGTGCCGGCGTCCACCGGCACGAAGCGGTACTCCGAGGCGTTGATGTCGGGCGGAAGCACCCGCAGGCCGCAGGCGAGCGCCTCGTCGTACAACTGGTGCACCTTGTCGGTATCGTCCATCACCGCCGACAGGTTCGCCGCCATGAACGCCGCCGGGTGATGGCGCTTCATGTACGCGGTCTGGTAGGCGAGCAGCGCGTACGCCGCGGCGTGCGACTTGTTGAAGCCGTAGCCGGCGAACTTCTCCATCAAGTTGAACAGCTGCACCGCCTTCGCGCGCGCCATCCCGTTGCGCTCGGCACCGGCGACGAACACCGCGCGCTGCTTCGCCATCTCCTCGGCGTCCTTCTTGCCCATCGCACGGCGCAGCAGATCCGCGCCGCCGAGCGTGTAGCCGGCCACCGCTTGGGCGATCTGCATCACCTGCTCCTGGTACACCATGATCCCGTAGGTCGGGGCGAGGATCGGCTCCAGGCGCGGGTCGAGGTATTCGACGCGCTCCTCGCCGTGCTTGCGGCGGATGAAGTCCGGAATCAGGTCCATCGGCCCCGGCCGGTAGAGCGCCACCAGCGCGATCACGTCCTCGAAGCGGTCGGGACGCGCGCGCTTCAGCAGATCGCGCATGCCGCGCGATTCGAGCTGAAACACCGCGGTGGTGTTGCCCGAGGCGAGCAGTCGGTAGGTCTCGGCGTCGTCGAGCGGAATGGTCTCGAGCGAGAACTCCGGGTGGCCGAGTCGGCGCACGTCGCAGCTCGCGCGGTCGAGGATCGTCAGGGTGGTGAGGCCGAGAAAATCGAACTTGACGAGCCCGGCTTTCTCGACGTCGTCCTTGTCGAACTGCGAAACCACGTGCGCCGTCCCTTCGGCGGCGTAGAGCGGACAGAAGTCGGTGAGCTTTCTGGGGGCGATCAGCACCCCGCCGGCGTGCATGCCGACGTTGCGCACCAGGCCCTCCAGTTTTTCCGCCAGCGCGAGCAGATCGCGTACCTCTTCCTCGTTGCGCTCGCGCTCGGCGAGCAGCGGCTCCATCTCGCGCGCCTCGCGCAGCGTGATCGGCCGACCGGGCTGGAAAGGGATCAGCTTCGCGATCTGGTCGCAGAAACCGTAGCCGAGATCGAGCACGCGGCCGACGTCGCGCACCACCGCGCGCGCCGCGAGGGTGCCGAAGGTCGCGATCTGGGCGACCGATTCCGGCCCGTACTTCGCGCGCACATACTCGATCACCCGGTCGCGCCCCTCCTGGCAGAAGTCGATGTCGAAATCCGGAAGCGAAACGCGCTCGGGATTGAGGAAGCGTTCGAACAGCAGCTCGTAGCGCAGGGGATCGAGACCGGTGATGCCGAGCGCGTAGGCGACGAGGGAGCCTGCACCCGAACCGCGGCCTGGTCCCACCGGAATTCCGTTCGCCCGCGCCCAGCCGATGAAATCAGCGACGATCAGGAAATAGCCGGCGAAGCCCATCTTGACGATGGTCGAGATCTCGAATTCGAGGCGCGCCCGGTAGCGCGCCCGCTCGGCCGCGCGCCTCGCGCGGTCGGGATAGAGCTGCGCCAGACGCGCCTCGAGCCCCGCTTCTGCCTGCTCGCGCAGGTACGCATCCACGCCGATGCCGCCGGGGGTCGGAAACGCCGGCAGGTGCGTGCGGCCGAGCTCGATCTCGAGGTTGCAGCGGCGCGCGATTTCGACCGCGTTCTCCAGCGCCTGCGGCACGTCGGCGAAGAGCGTGGCCATCTCCTCCTGCGACTTGAAATACTGCTCGGGGGTGAACAGCCGCGGGCGGCGCCGGTCCCCGAGCATGGTCCCCTCGGCGATGCACACGCGCGCCTCGTGCGCCTTGAAATCCTCCGGCGCGAGAAACTGCACCGGGTGCGTCGCGACCACCGGAAGCCCCGCGCGCGCGGCGAGCGCGAGCGTGCGCGCGACGAGGGCGTCGGTCTGCGGGGCGCCCGCGCGCTGCAGTTCGAGGTAGTAGCGCCCGGGAAAGCGGCGCGCCCAAGCCGCAGCGAGCGCCTGCGCCGCGCGCTCGTTGCCGGCGGCGAGCGCCTGCCCGACGTCTCCGGCACCGAAACCGGAGAGCGCGACGAGTCCCTCGGTGCCGAGTTCGTCGAACCAGGCGGCCGCGATCTCTCCGCGGCTGCGGTGGCGGTTCTGCAGCCAGGCACGCGTGAGAAGCTCGCACAGGCGCCGGTAGCCCGCGCGCGAGGCGCACAGCAGCAAGATGCGGAACGGCTTCGCGCGGTCGGCGTCGTTGCGCAGCCAGCAGTCCGCGCCGACGATCGGCTTGATTCCCGCCGCACGCGCCGCACGGTAGAATTTCATCATGCCGAACAGGTTCGCGAGGTCGGTGAGTGCGAGCGCCGGCATCGCATCGGCAACCGCGCGTTCCACCGCCTGTTCGATGCGCACGATACCGTCGGAAACCGAGTACTCGCTGTGCAGCCTCAGATGGACGAATCGCGGCGCGGGCATCGCGAAAAAATTCTACACCCCGCGTCCGCGCCCGCTCGCGCACCGGCTGCGCGGGCGCGGGAGAGGAACGCGGTGAAACGAACGGCGGGCGTGTGCGCCGCGCTCGCGCTCGCCGCAGGCATCGCGTGCGCGCAAACCCGCAGCGAGGAGCTCGAGCGCGCGCACGCGGAAGTGATCGCGGCGCAGAAGGCGCTGGAGGAGGCGCGGCGCAAGCGCGAAGCCGGCGTCGAGGCGCTGCCCGGCGAGCGTCTCGGCATCAAGGGCGGCGGCAGCCGCTTCGGCGACGCCTACTTCGAACGGCAGAAGCGGCTCGAGGACGAAGTGCGCGCAGCCGAGGAGCGCCTTGCGCGCGCCTACCAGCGCTGGAACGAGCTCAAATAACGCGCGTGCGGCTGCGGGCTGCGGACCGCAGCGCATGAATCTCGCTCTCGCCGCGCTCTTTGCGGGCGCCACCTGCATCGCGCTCTCCCCGATCTGGGTGCGCGTCGTCGAGGTCGGTCCCACCGCGAGCGCGTTCTGGCGCGTCGCTCTCGCCGTGCCCTTGCTCTGGACGCTGGCCGCGCTTCGCGGACGGCGCGCGCGCTTCGCCGGCGCGAGGCGGCACTGGCCGCTTCTCCTCGGCGCGGGCTTCGCGTTCGCCGGCGATCTCGCCTTCTGGCACTGGTCGATCCGGTTCACGTCGGTCGCCAACTCGACGCTGTTCGCCAACCTCGCCTCGATCTTCGTCACGCTGGCGGTCTGGGTCCTGTGGAAACAGAGACCGACGCAGCTGTTCCTCGCCGGGCTGGTCACCGCGCTGGCCGGCGTGGCGGTGCTGGTGCGCGCGAGTCTCGAGTTCTCGCCGACGGCGCTTCTCGGCGATGCGCTCGGGGTGGTCACCGCGCTCTTCTACGCCGGCTACCTCCTCTCGGTAAAGGGCCTGCGCGACCGCGGCGCGGCGACGCTACGCCTGATGGCGCTGACCACCTCCGTCACCGCGGCGTTCCTGTTTCCGGTCGCGCTCGCTTCCGGAGAGAACCTGTGGTCGGAATCCGCGGCGGGGTGGCTGAAGCTCCTCGGTCTTGCGTGGATCTCGCACTCGGCAGGGCAGGGACTGATCGCCTGGGCGCTCGCCCATCTGCCGGCTGCGTTCTCCTCGGTCGGGCTGCTGCTGCAGCCGGTGATGGCGGCGGCGTTCGCGTGGGCGCTGCTCGGCGAACCGCTCGCCCCGCTCCAGCTCGTAGGAGGGCTCGTGGTGCTCGCCGGCATCGGGCTCGCGCGCCGCGGTTCGCTCGTCCCCTAGCGTGCGGGGGCGCTGCCTGCGGTCGTTCGCCCCTGCTCGGGGGCCGAGCGCGCAGGCCGGTGCGCCGCTCGACGGCCCGATCGCGCGGCGCCCCACTCGCTACGGCACGAGGAGCGCCTGCGCTTCGGCGCCCGGGTGCGCCTCGACGGTGCCGATCTCGTAGACGGTCTCGCCCGCCGCGCGCAGCACTTCGCTCGCGCGCGCGACGTCCGCAGGCGCGAGCGCGATGACGAGCCCGATGCCGCAGTTGAACACGCGCAGCATCTCGTCCTCGGCGACACCGCCCTCCTGCTGAAGCCAGCGGAAGATCTCAGGCCGCGGCCAGGCGCAGGTGTGGATCACCGCGCGCGTTCCCTCCGGCAGCATGCGCGGCACGTTGCCGGCAAGGCCGCCGCCGGTGATGTGCGCGATGCCCTTTACCGTCACCGCTTCCAGCAACCGCAGCACCGAGCCGACGTAGATCCGTGTCGGCGCGAGAAAATCGAAGTGCGCGGGGGGCGTGCTTCGCTCCAGGATTTTGCGCACGAGCGAATAGCCGTTCGAGTGCAGGCCGCTCGAGGCGAGCCCGAGCAGCGCGTCGCCCGGCCGGATCGCGCGGCCGTCCACGATGCGCGCTTTTTCCACCACGCCCACGCAGAATCCGGCGAGATCGTACTCACCCTCGGGGTACATGCCCGGCATCTCCGCGGTCTCGCCGCCGACGAGCGCGCAGCCGGCGAGCTCGCAGCCGCGCGCGATTCCGCCGATTACCTCCGCCGCGACGCGCCGATCGAGCTTGCCGCAGGCGAAGTAGTCGAGGAAGAAAAGCGGCTCCGCCCCCTGTGCCAGCACGTCGTTCGCGCACATCGCCACCAGATCGATGCCGACGCGGTCGTGACGCCCGCGGGCGAACGCGAGCCTCAGCTTGGTGCCGACGCCGTCGGTGCCCAAGACGAGCACCGGTTCGCGGTATTTCTTCGGCAGC
>Ga0308420_1000057_pt1 | contig 39260 bp, 35 predicted proteins | sample HotsprSampleMS55_FD_203802 | JGI IMG/M metagenome (GOLD analysis project Ga0308420, IMG submission 203802) | Hot spring phototrophic mat microbial communities from Mushroom Spring, Yellowstone National Park, Wyoming, United States - 20090730_MS55 ... | reverse complement strand
CCAGTATTATTTGTATTCAAAACAGTTTCAGAACAGCATGTAGGGGAGTTGTCATTCTTTAAAGTTTATTCAGGAACTTTAAGAGCAGGAATGGATTTATTAAATCAAGCTAACAATAAAGTTGAAAGATTAAGCCAGATATCAATTGTCAATGGTCGTAATCGTAAAGAAATTCCTCATATAATCGCTGGAGATATCGGTGCAGTAGTAAAATTAAAAGATACTCATACAAATAACACTTTATCTTCAAAAACTTTTTCTGTAACCATTACACCGATTAAGTTTCCAGATCCCGTTATTCACGGAGCAGTAATACCAAAAGCTAAAGGTGATGAAGATAAAATTGCAAATGGATTGCATACTCTTCACGAAGAAGATCCATCATTTACAGTTAAATATGATCCTGAAATCTCACAAACAATTGTATCTGGGCAAGGTGAGTTACAATTAGCTTTAGCTATAAAAAGATTAAAAGAACGATATGGTGTTGAAGTAGATTTAGTCGAACCCAAAATTCCATACAGAGAGACTATTAAAACTACAGTGAATGATGTAGAGTACAAACATAAAAAACAATCTGGTGGAAGAGGACAATATGGTCATGTACATTTCAAATTAGAACCATTACCAAGAGGAAAAGGATTTGAGTTCGTTGATGCTATTGTGGGAGGAGTTGTTCCAGGAAGATTCATACCAGCTGTTGAAAAAGGAATTCTGGAAACAATGAATAAAGGTGTTATATCTGGTAATAAAGTCGTTGATGTAAAGGTTACACTATTTGATGGTACTTATCATTCCGTAGATTCTGATGAAATGTCATTTAAAATTGCTGCTTCTATGTGTTTTAGAAAAGGGTTTTTAGAAGCTAAACCTTGTTTACTGGAACCAATTAATGAAGTTGAAATTAAAGTTCCTGAAGAATATATGGGCGATGTTATGGGAGATATATCCGGTAGAAGAGGTAAAATTTTAGGAATGGACTCTGATGGAAACTTTCAAATAATTAGAGCTTTAGTGCCGTTAGCAGAATTGTATAAATACTCTTCTCAATTAAGAAGTTTAACTCAAGGTAGAGGTATCTTTAAGACGAAATTCGACCATTATGAAGAAGTTCCTAAAGAAATAGAACAAAAAGTTATTGAGGAATATAATAAATCAAGGGAAGAAGAAAAATAATTATTAAAAATTTCAATATCTATCTAAGGCTGTTTGAGAATTAAGGCAGCCTATTTTTTAGGTTAAAGTTATGAAAAATCTTTGGTCACCGTGGCGTTCAAAATATATTGAATCATTTACCCAGAATACTGAAAAAAATGGATGTATTTTTTGTGAAATGAAAGAATTACAACCAGATAATGAGGATAATCTGCTAGTTGACCAAGCTGAAAATTGTTTTACTGTTATGAATCTTTATCCATACAATAATGGTCATTTAATGATTGTTCCCAAAAGACATATCAGTAAATTATCTGAATTAACACAAGTAGAAGTGCAGGAGTGTATTGAAAAATTACAATTGTTCGAGAATGTTTTGACAAAAATTTTAAAGCCAGATGGATTCAACATTGGTATTAATTTGGGAAGAGTTAGTGGTGCTGGTATTGAAGACCATATTCACTTTCATATAGTACCAAGATGGAATGGTGATACTAATTTTATGCCTGTTTTAGGAGAAGTAAAAGTTATTTCACAAGAATTAATTCACACAAAAAAAATGATTTTAGAATGCATAAAAAATTTAGAGCAATAAAATGAAAAAGTTTATATTGTTTACACTTTTATTATTTTTTGGATGTTCAAAAAATTATGAAAAGGAAATTTTTGAGGCCGATAATCTTATTAAACTTGGAAAATTCAAACAAGCAATTGAATTACTTAAAAAAGTAGCAAATGAAAATGATGAAAAGTTCTCACCAATTGCATTAAAGAATTTAGCCAATATTTATCAACAACATTTGTTAAAAGAAATAAATTATTACGAATCACAAAAAATTGCTCAAAAATATTTTTACAAAATTTATGAAAAATTTCCATCTTCATCGGACGCACCAAAAAGTTTATTTATGTCAGCATATTTGTTAGCTAATGAAATAAAAGATTATAAGCAAGCAACCAAACATTATAATCTTTTTATAGAGAAATATCCTCAAGATGAATTAGTAAAAGATGCTAAAATCGAACTTGAAAATATGGGACTCCCACCTGAAGAGATTCTCAAAAAGAACATTGTTAAATCAGATGCAAATTAGTAACTACAATTATAAAAATTTTTTACAACCTGAAATTGTATCAAAAATAAATAACCTTGATTTAAGAGCAAGATTAGTTGTAGAAGGTTTTTTAGTAGGTTTACATAAAAGCCCTTATCACGGTTTTAGCATTGAATTTAGTGAACATAGACCATATATGATTGGTGATGATTTAAATAAAATTGACTGGCGTGTTTTTGCTAAAACTGAAAAATACTTCATTAAACAATTCGAAGAAGAAACAAATCTGAAAGTATACATCATTCTTGATTCAAGTAAATCAATGTCATTTAAATCGAATGAAGTAAAATCAACAAAACTTGAATATGCAAAGACTTTAGCTGCAGCTTTAACTTACTTGTTAATCAATCAAAGGGATGCAGCAGGACTTATGAGTTATTCAAATAAAATAAATTATATAATTGAACCAAAAGCAACAAAAACTCAATTATCAGAAATCTTAAATATTCTTGCCAATATTAAACCATCGGAGACTACAAATACCTCAGGTTCACTAATCAAACTTGCTGAAAGGATAAAAAAAAGAGGATTGGTTATAATTATTTCTGATTTGTTTGATGAAATTGATAGAGTGTTAAACTCATTAAAAAATTTTTCATTTCTAAAAAATGAGGTAATAGTATTTCAAATTTTGGATCAAATTGAACTTAGTTTTGGCTTTAAATCTGACTCAATTTTCATTGATTTAGAAACAAACGAAAGATTAAGCACCCAACCTTATCAAATTAAAAAAGCCTATCAGGATGCGATGAAAGAATTCATTAGTAAAATAAAGCACGAATGTTTGAAAGCAAATTTTGATTATAACCTAATTTTAACCAATGAACCTTTCGATAAAGCTTTATTTAAGTTTTTACAAAAAAGAAAAAAATTATATTAAACTTTTTATTTCATCTAAAAATTTTAATGATAATTTATCAGCATTTTCTTGGGAATCAGCTTCAACAATAATTCTAATTATTGGTTCGGTGTTAGACTTTCTTAAATGAACCCAATAATTATCAAAATCAATTCTTAGTCCATCTTCAGTATTAATGTTTTCATTGGAATATTTTTCAATCAACTTTGAAATAATTTCATCGGGTGAGATTGCAAGTTCAATTTTTCTTTTTGAGATGTAATAATCAGGCAAAGAAGTTTTAAGTTCAGAAATTGAGATATTATTTTCAACTAAGTTTTGGAGTGTTAAAGCAATACCAACTAAAGCATCACGCCCGTAATGAAGTTCTGGAAGAATTACCCCACCACTTCCCTCGCCTCCGATGATAGCATTAACTTGTTTCATTTTTTCAACAACGTTAGCTTCGCCCACAGGGGTTCGAAAAACTTTACAATCAAATTTTTTAGCAACATCCTCTACTGCTCGAGTTGTTGAAAGATTAATTACAACATTACCTTTTAACTTTGAAAGAACAAAATTAACACATTGAGTAATTGTATTTTCTTCACCAAATGGTTCTCCCTTATCTGTAATTATAACCAATCTATCAACATCTGGGTCAACAACTAATCCTAAATCAACATTTGATTCTTTTACCATAGCCATTGTATCAACAATATTTTCTGGTAAAGGTTCTGGTAATCGTGGAAAAATACCAGTCTTGTCACAATTATATTCAATGATTTCGCAATTTAGAATTTGTAACAATTTTGTAGCTGAGTAAACTCCTGCACCGTTAACGCAATCAAGTAAAACTTTAAACTTTCTTTTCTGGATTTTTTCAACATTTATTAAATCAAGTTTTAATATATTTTCAATGTGTTTATCTATAGCTTCATAATACTCCTGGTATTTTCCCAATTGATTCCAGTTCTTAAATTCTTTTTCATAGTTAAGGTAAGTTTTTAAAATTGAATTTTCGTCTTTTGAGAGAAATTCTCCTTTAGAATTAAGTAACTTTAATGCATTCCATTCGTTAGGATTATGTGAAGCGGAGATAGCTATACCACCTTGAGCAGATAAATTCTTAACAGTAAATTGAACCGTTGGTGTAGGCACAATTCCTATATCAGTAACATTTATTCCTTTAGCTAAAAGAGTTCCTATAACTAAATGTTTAACCATTTCTCCACTAATTCGAGAATCTCTTCCAACAATTACATTACCCTCTTTTATTAAATCTGCATAAGCATTTGTATAATTAACAATTATTTCAGGTATTAATGTTTCGCCTACAACACCTCTTATCCCAGATACACTAACCATTAATTTTGACATATGACTCCTTTCAGTTAGTATTTTTGGATAGTTCTGTTATTTTAGAGATGTATTTTTTAACATCAAATTTTCTTTCACAGCCCGCTCTATTCATATATCTAATTTTTCCAAATATATCTCTTTCAAACCAAGGTCTATCGTGAACGCCACCAATTGACCAAGCACAACCTGTATAACCATTTGGATCTCTACCATCTAATTCATATTTATCATTTAAGTATATTGCAATTCGGAGTGCATCTTTAGGTGTTGGAGTCCATTCGAGAATTTTTTTTGCCCAATACATTCTCATATATCCGTGCATCTTTCCAGTTATAACCATTTCCAATTGAGCGGCATTCCATAATTCATCGTGTGTTTGCGCATTTTCAAATTCTGTTTCTGAATAAATATATTCTCTTTTGTCTTTTTGATGTTGCATTAAAGTCTCTTTTGCCCAAACGGGAAAACCATTAAAGTTATCGTAATTTGTATTGAAATAACAAAAATTATCTGACAATTCTTTTCTTACTATTAACTCTTCTAAAAATACTTTTGTCGAAGGATGATTAGAAAAAAGTTGTTCTGTAATAAATGCTATTCTTTGTGAAGATATTTGTCCAAAGTGCAGATATGGAGAAAGATTTGATAAATGATCAACTGATGGATCATTTCTATACTCATAATAATTTTCGAATTTATTTTGAAGAAATTGATGAAAAATTTTTAATGCTTCATCCTCACCAGGTTGAAAATTGGAAACTGGTTTAACATTTCTATCAACTTCAATAAAATTAAAAATATTTTCCCAATCTATTGTCTCACCTAATGAATAGTTTGAATTTTTGAATTCAATTTTAGGAATATCAACAAGAAACTCTTCTAATAATTTTTTTATTTTAGGTCGTATTGTGTATGCAGCAAATTCCATTTTGTTAGATACATAAAGACAAGGAACAATATTATGAGTATCTACTTCATAAAATGGAATTTCGATTTTTTTGGCTACTTCCCTTTTCCAGATTCTTTTAATTTTCAGTGGGTCAAAATCAGATATCAAAGAATTTGCTGAAATATTCTTGATGAAGTCTGGTATAGTATCCTCTGGATTACCCTTTAATATAAAAAACGGAATTTCAAACTGCTTCAGTTTTTTTTCTATCTTTTGTAAACCTTTTAGCATAAAATCATATTGTCTAAGAGTAGCACCTAAAAATGACTTAACCAATGAAAAAACGACAACAAGATTTTTATTTTTCTCACTAGCAAGGTTACAAGCAAATAGCAAAGCATAGTTGTCATCAACTCGTTGATCGCGACTCATCCAGTAAATTACAGGTCCTTTACCCTCGAAACCATTTTGTAATAATCTTACTCTTTTTAATAAACTCAAATAAATTCCTTTTGAATTATTATTAGCGTAAATTAGCCCATTCTCTTAAAATTTTTTTATCATCTTCACTAAGCTTTCCTTTTGGATTAATAACTCGATATAAATATGGTGGCATTCTTTCATTCAGTACCTCTTGCCATATTTCATCTTTTATTTTGTAAGTTCTTGGACTATAATCATTCCATTCTGTAAAATTAAGATGTTCTCTTCCTTCATTAACATCATATGAAATTAAAAATGAAATTGGAGCAACTTTATAATACCATTTCCATTCAGTTTTATTTGAATGGCAATCATAGCAGGCTCTTTGAATTACATCTCTTACATTTGCTGGCATTTCCATTTCTTGTTGAACTGGTGGATTAACTTGCTCTACGGGTATGAATTGGATTCCTATTAAAATTAAAAGCATTAAGAATAAAAATTTTTTCATTTTTACTCCTATTTATTTTGAAAGATAATTTAATATTTTTTTAACAATTTCAGATTTTGAAAAACCGAACTTTTCAAATAAAACCTCGCTTGGGGCTGATGCACCGAAAGAATTAATAGTTAAAGCTAAACCATCAGCTCCAATATATTTTTCCCAGCCTTGAGTAATTCCTGCTTCAATTACAACTCTTTTTTTTATATCATCAGGCAATACTTTCTTTTTATAAGCATCATTTTGCATTTCAAAAATTTCCCAGCTAGGAAAGCTTATCACCCTTGAAAAAATATTTTGTTTCTCTAACTCTTCTGCAACTTCCAGAGCCAATTGAACCTCAGAACCAGAGGCTAAAAGTATTAAATCTATTTTATTTGATTCTTTTAAGATATAAGCTCCATATTTCAGATTTGATTGATTTGATAGAATAAGCCTATTCAAAGTTTTAACTTTTTGTCTTGTAAGAATTAACAATACAGGACCATTCTTATGTTTAATTGAATAACGCCACGCTTCAGTAACTTCATTTGCATCAGCTGGTCTAATTAAAACAACATTCGGTATTGCTCTCAATGCAGACAAATGTTCAATAGGCTGATGAGTAGGACCATCTTCACCAAGTCCAATACTATCGTGAGTTAGAACCAAAATAATTTTTATTCTCATTAAAGCGGCTAATCGCAAAGCAGGTCTTAAGTAATCTGAAAAAATTAAGAATGTGCCTCCAAAAGGAATTAGATTTGAGTAAAGAGAAATACCATTTAGAATTCCAGTCATAGCGTGTTCTCTTACTCCAAAATGAATATTTCTACCTTTTCTATTATTTGAATTAAAAACACCCGCAGTTTTAACAAAAGTATTATTAGATTCAGATAAATCTGCACTTCCACCTAATAAAAATGGTATTGATTCACTTAATTTCTCGAGAACTTTTCCTGATGCTTGCCTTGTTGCCATTGATTCTTCAAAAATTGGTAAATCATCTTCCCAATTATCATCTAAATGATTATTAATTAAATTATCAAGTAATTTCGCCTCCTTAGGATAAACCTCTCGATATTTATTTAACATATCATTCCATTTGTATTCTAATTCTTTTCCTTTATCTAAAATTACTTCAAAATGATTTTTGACTTCCTGAGGAACATAAAAATCATTTTCAAAATTCCATCCTAGGTTTTTTTTTGTCAATTTTACTTCTTCAACACCAAGGGGTGAACCGTGAGAGGAAGCTTTATTTTGTTTGTTCGGACTACCAAACCCAATTATACTTTTAACTATTATTAAAGTTGGTGCAGATGAATTTTTCAATGCTTCCTCGATTACGACCGAAAGTTCATCAAGATTATTAATATCATTTATCTTTAAAACATTCCAATGATAAGACTTAAATCTTTTTTCAACATCATCAGAATAAGTGAGATTTGTTTCTCCGTCAATAGTAATTCCATTATCATCATAGAAATAGATTAACTTAGAAATTTTTTGGTGACCTGCAAAAGAGGCTGCTTCATGTGAAATTCCCTCCATTAAATCGCCATCACTACAAAGACAAAAAATATAATGATCAAAAATTTCAAACCCTTCTTTGTTAAAAATTGCGGCGAGATAGTCACGCGCTATTGCCATCCCAATTCCATTAGCAAATCCCTGTCCTAATGGACCTGTAGTTGTCTCTACTCCAGGGGTATGACCATATTCAGGATGTCCAGGTGTTTTACTATTAAATTGTCGGAAAGATTTTATATCATCTATAGAAATATCATATCCACATAGATGTAAAATTGAATAAAGTAACATACTCCCATGTCCTGCTGATAAAATAAATCTATCGCGATTTAACCAATTTGGATTAAGAGGATTATGTTTCATTACATTTCTGAATAGATGATAAATTAGTGGAGCACATCCAAGTGGTAAACCAGGATGCCCTGAATTTGCTTTTTGAACAGCATCAATTGATAATGTTCGAATAGTATTTATGGAGAGAAGTTTTACATCAATATTCTGCATTATTTTCCTTTATTTGACTGAATTATTTTTTGATAAGAAATTATTGATTATTTCTCTAACTTTTTCAATCTCGCAGGAAACTGCAAGATGTCCACAATTGTTTTTTAGTATGAATAATTCTGCATTCATATTTTTTGCTAACTTTATAGAACTTGCTGGGTTTACCATCATATCTGTTTCAGAAACTATTATTAAAAGTTTAGCTTTAATAAAGTTGGTTATAATATTGAGCTCTTCATTCAAATCTTTTGATAAATTATATGTTGAAATAGCTTTTAATTGGGCAAGATAATTATCTAATGTATAAATTGTATCGGGTTCTTTATAAAATTTATTGAAGTAATCTTTGAATTCAGAGGTTTTTACATTTTCATTTAGATATTCTGGAGTTCTGGCTATCAAAGCTGTTAACATATCTGAATAGGCTTTAATATTTTTTAATGGAGATTTAAGTTGATTTAGATGTTCAATTAAATTGATTTGAGAATTTATCCACAGAAGATCATAAGATGATAATTCAGGAGAAGATACGTAAGCAACAATTTTATCGGCAAAATGAGGGAATTTAATTGCAAATTCAAAAGCTGTCATTCCGCCCATCGAACCCCCTACAATTGCATAAACTTTCTTTAATTTTAAGTGCTTAGTTAAAACTATAAAATAAGCTTTAGTCATATCATCGAAAGTGATTTGAGGAAAGTTTAAAGTATTTGATGGGGATGAAGAAAATCCATTACCCAATGCATCAATAGCAATTATAAAGAATTTATTTGTATCAAGATACGCATATTTAGATAATAGTGTTCCAATGCTTTCCGAATTTCCACCAAGCCAGGTTGGATAAAAGATAATGTTTGAACTATCTAAATTAACTTTTCCAAAAGTTCTAAAAGTAATAAAACAATTTTGAATTGTGTCATTTGAGGATGTTACAAAATTTCCAATTAATGCAATTTGTAAGGGATAATTTTTATTAATGTCCTGAGAATAAAGTTTAGAGAAGATTATTAAAAAAGATATTATAAACCTAATCATAATTTAATAAAATTTCAAAAGAGCCCTACAATTTTACTAAAAGAAATGAGATAAGTATTCAGAGATTTTTCTTATTAAAATAATTTGTATTTGCAAAACAGAATTTCATAAGACTTGATAATTTAATACTGTTTGTTAAGCTACTAATGGCATTATACTAACTCTAAATTTGTTAAAGGGCTGACTAATATATTACATTCTTAAACTCATAAAGAATATTTATTACCTAATATCAAATTTGTTAACTACTCTAAATTAATTAGTCAGCCCTATTTAATAACTATTTTATTACAGCCATCTTTCTAATTTGAGTAAATTTTGGAGTTTCCATTTTGTAATAATAAACGCCACTGGGTAAATTACTTGCATTATATTCAACTTGATGAATACCAGCACTAAACTCATCATCAACTATTTTTGATACTTCTTCACCCAACAGATTGAATACTTTTATTGCAACAATAGATTTCTCTGGTAATGAAAATTTTATAGTGGTTGAAGGATTAAATGGATTTGGAAAATTTTGCTCCAGAAGATATTTATTTGGTAATCCAACATCAACTAAAATCTCACCTATATATGAAAATGTCCCATCAAAATCAATTTGTTTTAAGCGATAGAAATATTTACCTGATTCAACTTTATCATCAAAAAAAGAATACACTTGCGGTTCAGTTGTTGTACCTTTTCCACCGACAAAACCAACCTCTGAATAATTTCCACTATCAATGCTTCTTTCAATACTAAATCCAGCATTATTAGTTTCAGTGGCTGTTTTCCAACTTAATAAAATTCCGTCATTTAATTTTGTATATGTAAATGAAACTAATTCAACTGGAATAACGCCTTGAATAGCAAAATTAGAATTTGAAATATCAAAGAATATATTATCGACCGCCTCAATTTTTACTCTTGCCTGAGTTGTTTGATTAGGTGGTAAAAGAACTGTTTCTGATCCATCATTTGGAGTATTTGCTGCTAATACAATAGGATAAGTAAGCCCACCATCTAATGACAAAAGAATATTAACATTAGAGCAATTGACAGGAGCAAGATTTGTATTTGCTACATTCCAAGTAATTGTTTGAGTAGAGTACCCTTGCAATGTCAGATTAGTATTAGGATAAGTGACTTGGAAAGGTCCTGAATTACCATCAACAAAAAATTGAATTTGCGCAAAATTAACACCGCCTCCGCCTGCTCTATTATCTCTTGCAACCAACCTAAAAGTTAATGTTCTAGAATAAGTTGGTAAAAACTCACCAACAGGAGTTGTATTATTTAACAAATTTTGCAATCTCGGAAATGTTCTTGTTGGATTAGTTGATGGATTCCATACTCTAAAAATTGGTGCATTTCCAGATGGATTATTCCAAGTGCCAGAAGGTCCCAAATCAAATTGTTGCCAATCATATGTCAAAGGATCTCCGTTAGGGTCTGTGGCTGAACCAGTAAGTGCAAAGGGAGTGCTTCTTGGGATGTAAAATCCACCATTTGGAACAGAAACTACTGGAGCAGAATTACCAGTGTTAGTTATTTGAGCACAACTATTTCCCGTACCGTTATTTGTAAAAGTAACTATCTCAACGAAACTTGCCACATGAAAATAAGGATCACTATTATTTTGAAGATTATCCGAACCACAAAGACCTGCATAAGCCATAATAGTTGAACCACTACCTGGTTCATATGCTGTTGAAGCATTTCTATTACCACTACAACCGCTTGTAACGCTATTAAATGTATGATTAGCACCAAACTGATGTCCCATTTCGTGAGCTACATAATCAATGTCAAAAGGGTCACCAATTGGCTGAGGTGAACCTGTAACACCTCTTGCTTTGCTTCCATTAACACAAACACACGCTAAAGTTGCAACGCCACCGCCACCAGTGCTAAAAACATGACCAATATCATAGTTAGCAGGTCCAATTCTTTGGTCACAAGTCGTTTGATTCTGTGATAGCATTGCTACGCCATTGTTATTTGAATAAGGATCTGTGTTCGGATTTAAAAATATTAGTGTATCATTATTTGGAACTAATACCATTCTAATTCCTAATTCTTTTTCATAAACTCCAACTACTCTATTGATTGAAGTTACAATTGCCGCGTGTACTAAAGGGACAGTCCCACCGTGAAATTGAGAATACTCTCCAGTACAAGCTTGTGCTAATCTATATGTTCGAAGCTGAGGTCCAATTTTAGGAACAGTTACATTATTTAATAAATAACGCATTTCTGCTAATCTATCTTCTGGTGTATCTAATTCACAAATATGCTCCTTTTTGGAATTAAAATAATTTCTCGAGTAATAGGAAATATAGTTAAATCTATCACCTTTAGAATAAGGATCTACAAAAACTCTTCCATAAGGTGATAAAATCATTGCATGAAAACCTTGTGGAGTAATATCGAATCGAACAGTAGCATACTCATCATCAATTCCATATCCTAAGAATGTTCGGGTTTCAGGATATTTTAATAATAATTCTTTAGCCATTACAGGAGATTCTACAAATCTGAATTTTTGTATCGTTCCATCTGGCATTGGAATTTCAATTATTCTAATTTTAGTTTCAATTTCATTCGAATATTCCATAGGAACATCTGATAATAATTCATTTAGCTTATTAATGTTTATTGAAAAAACTTTGTATTCTTTTGGAATTATGTATCTTTCCCCAATATTTCTAATATCATTTTCATTTTTTTCTGACCATAAAACTGATTGAGGAAATAGGAGACTACAAAATAAAATAATAAACACAAAAGTTTGAAAAGGTTTTGGCTTCATAATACTCTCCTTTAATTGGTTTGAAAGATATTATTTTATTACTAGTCAAAATAAAGAATAGTTACATAACTAAAAAACTGAAATTACATCGTTAATCAAATCTTCAACATCTTCAAGCCCGACAGAAAATCTAACTAAAGATTTCGTTATACCCAGTTTCTCTTTCATTTCTTCTGGCATTGAGGCGTGAGTCATAGAATATGGTTGACAAATTAGACTTTCTACTCCTCCTAAACTTTCAGCAAGTGTAAAAATTTTGACGCCGTTTAAAATTTTCTTTGTTACTTCAATATCTCCAAATTCTACGGATACAATTCCACCAAAACCACGCATTTGTTGTTTAGCTAATTGATGTTGCGGATGAGATTCTAAACCAGGATAAATTACTTTTTTAGTATAATTAAAATTCTCTAGAAACCTTGCAAATTCAATTGCATTTTGTTCGTGTTGTTTCATTCTAACTGCTAAAGTTTTAGTAGAACGAAGTACTAACCAACAATCAAAAGGTGATGGAATAGAACCAGCAGAGCGTTGATAAAATTTAATTTTATTATAAATATCTTCATTATTTGTTACAACAAAACCTCCAATTACATCACTATGTCCATTGATGTATTTTGTAGTGCTGTGAATTACAATATCTATTCCAAAATCTAAAGGATTTTGAAAATAAGGAGTCATAAAAGTATTATCACAAACAGATATGAGATTATATTTTTTGCTAATTTCAGCAATAGTTTTCAAATCGATAATGTTTAACATTGGATTGGTAGGTGTTTCAACATAAAAAATCTTAGTCTCATCTCGCAAAACATTTTCGATTTCATTAATGTTGGAAATGTCTATCAACGAGAAATTTATTCCAAAGTTTTTTATTATTTTCTCAAAAAGTCGATATGTGCCTCCATAGACATTTTCGGAAATAATGATATGGTCGCCAGTTTTAATAAGACTTATTAGAGAATTAATCGCAGCAACACCAGAGGAGAAAGCAATACCAAACTTACCCTTTTCCAATGTTGCAATGTTTATTTCTAATACCTGTCGAGTTAAATTATGAGCTCTACCATATTCATAACCTGTGCTTTTACCAAGTTCATATTGTGCATAGGTTGAAGTAAGATATATAGGCGTAATGACTGCTCCAGTTGTTAAATCTGGTATTTGACCCGAATGAATTGCATCTGTAGAAAAACCCATAGTAACCTAATATTTTTTTTATTTAATTTTATATCTAAAGTTAAATATAATTTCATAAAATTAAATTGATTTGATAATTAAAATTTTGATTATAAAAAATCATCTCATATAAGAATTAGATTAGCAATGTTTTCTATTTGTATTCCTATATTTAATTATGATGTGACCAAACTTGTTAATAATTTATATTCTCAATGTGTTGATTTCAATTTGGATTGCGAAATTATGTTGATTGATGACTCTTCGAAAAATGAGTTTAGAGAAATAAATTCAAAATTAAGTTCAGTTTCAAAATATATTCAACTAAATAACAATATTGGTCGCTCTAAAATTAGAAATTTATTCTTAAAATATGCTAAATATGATTACCTCTTATTTCTTGATTGTGATTCTATTATTATCAATGATAAGTTTATTAAAAATTATTATCAAGCAATTGATAGTAATGCTGAAGTTATTATTGGTGGAAGAGTTTATCAACAACAGCCTCCTGATAAAAATTATCTATTGAGGTGGAAATATTGTACTATTAGAGAACCAATAAAAGATTCTGTTTCAAATAAAGCATTTATGTCTAATAATTTTTTAATTAAAAAGGAAATATTTGAAAAGATAAAATTTGATGAAAGAATTAGTGAATATGGTCATGAAGATACTTTATTCGGTTTTGAATTAAAAAATGCTGGGATTAAAATTAAATATATTGATAATCCAGTATTAAATGGTGAATTAGAAAATAATAAAATTTTTCTCAAGAAAACTGAACAAAGTATTGAAAATCTGATATATATATTAGAATTACTAAATTATGATAAAGGTTTTATTAGTGAGGTTAGTTTACTGAAAACTTATTTCAAGTTAAAAAAATATAAATTAGATTTTTGGGTTAATTTATTCTTTTTAGTAAAAAGAAAACCACTTAAATGGCTTTTAGAAAAAGGAATAATTTTTTTAGGGTGGTTTGATTTTTATAAGCTTGGTTATCTAATTTCTACAATTAAAAACTCAAACAAAATTAAATCCTCTTAAAAATTCTTCTATCTCTAATCTTTTTTTCCCTTCCAATTGAATTTCTAAAATTCGAAGACTATCAATACCACAGCCAATAATTAATTCCTTTTTCGTTTGATAAAACTCAAATGGTTTTAAATTAAAATTCTTTACAACTTCAGACTTATATATCTTAATTATTTTATCTCTGAATGTAAAGAAAGCTGCTGGTAAAGGTGATAATGCTCTAACGAGATTATGAATCTCTTCTGCAGATTTTGTCCAATTAATTTTACAAATTTCTTTTGTGATTTTCGGTGCTGAAGACGCAAGAGAATCATCTTGCTGTAGTAATTTATAATTGCCACCTTCAATTAACTCAATAGTATTTAATACTAGCTTTGCTCCAAGTTCACTTAATCGATCGTGTAAAGAGCCAAAATTATCTTCTGGATAAATTGGAACTTTTTCTTGAATGTATATATATCCTGTGTCAACTTTTTCAGCAAGTTTGAATGTTGTTAAGCCAGTCTCTTTTTCACCATTAATTATTGCCCACTGAATTGGAGCAGCACCACGATATTTTGGTAATAATGAAGCATGTAAATTAAAGGAGCCATATTTAGGTATTTCAAAAATTTCTTTGGGGAGAATTCTAAATGCTACTACAACAAACAAGTCAGGCTGTAAAATACTCAACTGTTCAATAAGTACTTGATTACCTTTCAATTTTTCTGGCTGGTAAAAAGCAATATTATTTTCTAATGCAAATTGTTTAACTGGTGTATAAGTAACTTTCTGCCCTCGCCCCCTTTCTTTATCAGGTGCTGTTACAACAGCAAGTAATTGATGTCTACTTTCATAAATTGCTTTCAGAGAGGGAATGGCAAATTCTGGAGTTCCTAAAAAAATTATTTTCATCGAAACACTATTTTAATAACAAATAATTAGCATCAGAACTAATTGGATAATTGACCTCTAATCTCCTTTTTTTAATTTTAGAAATTAGTTTTTTGTAACGACCTCTACTTTCCTCATCAAGATAATCAATGAATAGAACACCTTGCAAATGATCGAATTCGTGTTGCATCACTCTGGCAAGTAGATCATTAGCCTCCAAACTGTGTTCTTTCATATTTAAATCAAAGAACTGAATATAAATTCCCTTAGGTCTTATAATATCTGCACGTAATTCTGGAATACTTAAACAACCTTCTTCAAAAGTTGAGGTCTCTTCGGATTTAGATATAATTTTAGGATTGATTAAAACTAAAGGTTTATAATTTTCGTATCCTTCTACGGGTGATATATCGACAATAAAAATTTGACGATTAATACCAATTTGGTTTGCAGCTAATCCTATTCCATTTGCATTATGCATAGTATCGAACATATCAGAGACAATTTTAACAATTTTATCATCAATGTCAGTTACTTTAGCAACTTTTTTCCTAAGAATTTTATCTCCATAAACAGTTATTGGAAGTACAGCCATCTAACTCCTGAATAAAAAATTGAATTATCATTAAAATTATTATTACTGAAGTGTAATAAAATATTAAAGATTTTTTAGAATTTTTTCTAAATTAAAAACAATTAAATTCTTACAATAAAAAACAATTTGAATTAATTTTAAGCATTTAAAATTGAACAATTAACATTTAGCATTACTCAATAAGTAGCTTTCCATTTTTAATTAACAATTCATCATCCAACCATACTGTAGGTTTTTTAACGACACCGTCAAGGTGAATTGGTACATTAACACTTCCTCCCATTGAAACATTATTTCCGAGAGCGATATGGATTGTTCCCATTACTTTTTCATCTTCTAATAAAATTCCACTTAACTTTGCAGAATCATTAGTACCAATACCAAATTCAGCAATGTTATAAGCTTCTTTTCCTACAGAGTCCAATTGTTTTTTCAATTTTTTAGCTAAAGTACCACCAGTAATTTTAGTTGCATAACCATTCTCAATTTGAATTTTTATGTTAGCATTTTTAATTAAACCGAGTCCAGCCATTGAACCGTCAACTACTAAAATGCCGTTAGTAGTTCCTTCAACAGGGGCTAAATATGTTTCACCAGTTGGGAGATTACCACTTTCGCCTTTCTGATGAAAAAGTCCTTTGCTTGCATAAGCTGTCCGTCCCTCAATTGAAAATGAGATGTTTGTTCCAGCTGGGGCAGTTATACGAACAAATTTACCTTTTTCTAAAATTTCTTTTAGTTTGATTGATAGAGCGGCTATTTTTTGATAGTTCGCATTCATTCCACGAATCATTACCTCTTTTGTAATTCCAGGGAAAGTTGCAATACGAATTCCTTTTGCTGAGGCAGCTCTTCTAGCATTTGTATGAGTTAATGATTTTGCTGTAGGACAGAAAATAACATCAAAATTTTGCATTAGCTCTGCTACTTCAACTGGTGGTTCTTCACCATTAATCTTACCAGATTTCATTTCAACTAACAATGAATAGTATCCTAATCTTTTAGCATTTTCATATAAAGCTAAACCTATTTCTCTTTTCTCTTCATCAGTAATTATTAAAACTTTTTCATTCAATTTAACACCCATACAATCTTTAATTGCTATTATACAAGCGGTATCAAGTTTAGATAATTTTTTACTCATAGAATTCCTCTAATGTCTAAAGTGGAAATCCAATATTAAGTTGTATTACAGCAGTGAATCCACCAGATTTTATAAACATTTCATTATTATATTTGGGATTTAATAGGTCTCTGAATTGAAAATTATTATCTGTTCTCATATTATCAATTTTAAAGAAACTGTATCCAATTATCCCTTCAAGACTTATATAATTTTTTAACAAATCAATTATTAATCCAGAGCCAATATTATAACCTAATTCAGTTTTATCATTATTAAATTTTTGAACCAAAGTAGCAGTAAATGAATTTACTGTCTCTGTTAGACGAGCGGAATTAATTAATAACGACCCATCCAAAATTTTCCAATGCAGTCCATTGATAATTGGAACACCAATATCAAAACCAAACCCTAAACTTTTCAACTTTAAACTATAATCATAATTATAAATAACATTTTGCAGGCGCCTTGAACCATCGTGGGACTCATTTATAGCTTGATAATAACCCTTAGCCGTTATAAAAAAACCTTTAAATTTTGCTCTGAAAAAATTTAATCCAAATCTATAACCCTCTGCTTTACCAAAATTGTTAATTTTTCTGTTTTCATTATTTAATGTTAAAGTAGAATTAAATATATTTATATAATCATTTAGTAATTTTGGATTATAGTGCTGATAACTATAACCCCCATAGCCCCCAGCAAGTCCTAAAAAGCCAAAACCAAAAGATTGTGATAATATTAAACTAGAATGAATTAAAAAAATTATTGTTACGGTAAGTATCATAAATAAAAATAAAATTTCTGTTCAAAAATAAAATCTTTAAGATTATTATTAATCATCTTTTCACCTTGATTGTATCAAGTCCGTGAGCATTAGGACCTTTTTCATTTTGCCAGAGTAAAATTGAGAAAATTAAACCTAAAGAAGCTAATAATGTAAATATCCACATTCCTGGTGCGTATCCAGAAATATTTTGAGGACTGGCTTTAAAGAGATCATTAGTTAACCCAATTAGAAAAGGAATAGCTGCCATTCCTAATTGTTGACATAAAGTCATTAATGAATATGCTGAACCAAGTCTTTTTTGTTCAACTATATATGCCACTGAAGGCCACATCACTGAAGGAATCATAGAGAAAGAAATTCCAAGTAATGACATAACTATCAGTAATGTTAAAGGTATTGCGCCAGAACCAACTAAAGGAACAGAAATAGAAATTAAAGATCCTGCTGGGAAATAAGTGATAATTAGAAATAATGGAAACAAAATTGCAGTTCCTACAATCATAAACCAAGTTCTTTTTCCGATTTTATCAGCTAATAAACCGAAAAGAGGGGTAGCAATCATTGCTGATAGAGGAAGAAGACTATTTAAGATACCAGCAGCATCTCTTTCCAAACCATGTGCTTGCTGAAAATAATATATAGCAAAGGCTCTAAATGGAAAAACTGTTGAGTAAAAAACGACGCATAATGCAACAATATACCAGTAAGATTTACTAAATGAATAAAGTCCTTTTAATACAAACTTTTCAGCTTCAGATTTTTCAATGCTAAACTTTTTTTCAGCGGATGATTCCATAAACCAGTAGAGAATTGCACCTGCAACAGATATTCCAGCAATAAAAGAAGCTAACCATAATGGGTCTTGCCAGTTCTGATAAAATGATTTTGCCCAACCAGGGGATAAGTCAGCAGACCACGAGCCCAATCTTGCAATTGTCAAATTTAATCCGAATGCGAGACTAAGTAATTTACCTTTAAACCATTTTGCTAATGCTGTTGTAACTGCTACTATCAATGGTTCTGCTCCAATTCCTAGTAAAAACCTACCTGATAACATCACATATAAATTTGGAGAAGAAGCTGTAATGATGGTTGCAAGTAAGCAAATCAATGCAAAAGCAAAAATTGATTTTTTTGTTCCAAATTTGTCAATTACATAACCTCCAACTAATAATACTAAAATAGCAGCAATACTATAAACTGTATATAATAATCCTAATTGCTGATCTGAGTATTTTAATTCTTTGGATAATAAGTCAAAAACAGGTCCTATACTATCATAAACATAATAATTACCAAACATAGCTAAGCTAACAAAGAGCAATACCATCCATCTATAAAATGGAGTTGGATCTGGTTTTATGATTAAATCTGTAGTCATATATGAATTTTTATTTGTTTATGGAATGATGCTATAAACAAAATAAAATGGACTGACTATAAAGATGTATAAAACTTGAACAATATCCACTATCTTAAGTTTTCTTTTATTACAAATGTATATTTTAAAGGCTATTAAAGAATACTTATAGTCAGTCCAAATAACCTTTAAATAATTATTCAGGATTTAACCGGAATATTTTTAAGAACATTTACAAGTTGATTCCAGAATTCAGGAACAGTATCAATTTTTAATCTTTCATCAGGGGAATGAACACCAAACATCGTTGGACCGAAAGAAATCATATCCATATGAGGATATTTTTCTTTTATTATTCCACATTCAAGACCTGCGTGGATAGCTTTTACTTCAGGCTCTCTACCATACATTCTCTTGAATGTTGATTTGAAGACACCAAGAATTTCTGAATTAACATCTGGTTTCCATCCCGGATATCCATCACCGAAATTTAGTTCTGCACCAGAATTTTCAAAAATAGTTGCAATGACATTAGTGATATCTTCTAATTCAGTTTTTACAGAACTTCGCTGACTTGTAATAATTTTAAAGTTTTTATTTTCAGTAATTAGTACAGCTAAATTGTTTGATGTCTCTACTAAATCAGGAATATCAGGTGACATTTTAACAACACCGTGAGGAACTATGTATAAAGCACTAAGAAGTCTGCGGGTTGTTTTAATATCTACTACTTTTTCAGGAACTTTAATTTTAGATATTGATACTTTTAAATCAGGTTCAAGTGTAGAGAATTCTTCTTTAACGATTTTATTGAATTCTGATACAAACTTTTTAAACTTTTTCTCTTGATTTTTAGGAATTAAAACATCAGCAAAAGCTTCACGAGGAATTGCATTGTGTTTGTTTCCCCCTTCTATTTTGGAAATTAATAAATCATTTTTTTGAAAGTAAGTCCATAATAATCTTGTTAAAATTTTTATTGCATTTCCTCTACCAACATGAATTTCTAATCCTGAATGTCCACCTTTTAATCCTTCTACTTTAGCTTCAAAAGCAATATAATTCTTTGGAGATTTTTCCTGTTTGAATTTGAAATTAGCAACAGTAGTTTTACCACCAGAACATCCAATGTAAAGAGACATCAATTCTTCTGAATCCATATTGATTAGAATATCACCTTTAAGCCAATTTTTTTTAAGATTAGAGGCACCAGTTAAGCCAGTTTCTTCATCGAGAGTGAATAATGCTTCAATAGGTCCGTGCTCAATATCATTTGATTCGAGTACTGACAAGGCTGCTGCAACTCCGATTCCATTATCTGCTCCAAGTGTAGTACCTTTTGCTTTTACCCATTCACCATCAATATATGGTTCAATAGGATCATTGTCAAAATCATGCTCAACATCTCGATTCTTTTCACAAACCATATCAATATGAGATTGAAGTGTGACCATTTTACGATCTTCCATACCAGGAGTTGCTGGTTTTCTAACAAGAATATTTCCAAATTTATCCCTTTCATATGAAAGATTAAGTTTCTCTGCAATTGAAATGACATAAGAAGCAATTTTCTCTTCCTTCTTTGAAGGTCGAGGGTATTTACAAATCTCTTCAAAATGATTCCACAAAATTTGTGGTTCTAAATGACCTAATATATTGCCCATAATTTCTCCTATAAATTTTTAATTTCTTTGAATGTGATAAAATTTTGTTGATATAATATGAAGATAAATTTTATTATTCTATTTTCAGCATCTACAAGTTCGTCAGATAAGTGATTATTTATTTCTTTAATTATTAAATCAAGATTTTTTTCACCATCAATTCTTTTCCAAACTTCCGAACCATATTTATCAAGTTTCACTTTAATGAACATATTTTTAATAATTTTTGTAAAAAAATTTCTCAAGGTTTCGTTTTTTACTTTAGGAACTATTACACTAACGAATCCTTCGCTATCAATAATTTCAGGGTAACATTTTACTGGATGAAGTTCTAAAGTATTTGCTAACTTTAATATTTTTCTTCGTTTGAAAAACGATGAAAACACAATATTCCTCTAATATAATTAAAAAGCATCACCCTTTGCTATTAAACAAAGGGTGAATTAAATAATAATTACATTGATACTTGTGGAGGAGCTGGTTCATCCGGATTACCAGCATTCTTTAATGGAATTTTTGTAAAATACCATCCAATAAAGATAAAGACTAATATACTGATGATAAATCCTGGTGAATCAAAGATTGCGAATAATTTCACATCATAAAAGGCAAAACCTGCAAATAATAATCCAATTAAGGCTTCACCAGCAATCATTCCCGCAGCTAAAAGAATTCCGACATTTTCAACTCTTGCTTTTTGAGCGTCATTAAATGCACGTTTTTCAACGAACTTATCAACTAAACCTTTAATTAAACCACCGATGAAAATTGCAAAAGTTGTACCTAAGGGTAAATACATTCCGACGCTAACTAACATAGGACTTTTAACATTCATTAAGATAAAACCGAACCCCATAAGCATACCTACTATAATTAGAATCCATTGCATTTCACCTGCAACGATTCCTTTAGATAAGATAGCCATAAGAGATGCTTGAGGAGCTGGAATATTTTCACCACCGAATCCAGTTCCACCCATTTTAATATCACCTTCGTGAAGAACTAAAAGAGGTAAAAACATTACCAAAGATGAGACAAAAGCACCAATAATATTTCCTGTTTGCATTTTCCAAGGTGTTCCACCAAGAAGATGTCCAGCTTTTAAATCCTGAAACATTTCACCAGCAACTGCGGCGGCAACACAAATTACAGCAGCAACACCAATAACAGCTGCAACTCCTTCATTGCCTTTCATACCTAAAGCAACCATCAATACTGCAGCAATCACTAATGTAGATATTGTTAAACCACTTACAGGATTATTACTCGAACCAATTATTCCAACAAGATAACCAGATACTGCTGAGAAAAAGAATCCAGCTATTACTAATACAATTGTTGCTACTAAAGCTGCAGCTGCATTTTGAGCAAAGTAATTATAAATAAAAAATATACCTATAGTTGTTACTAAAATTATTATAGCAACTGTTTTGATATTAATATCTTTTTCAATTCTATCAGTTGTTTGAACTCCACTTGCTGCTTTCTTTACATCTTTAATTGATCTTGATATTCCGGCACCTAAACTTTTTCTCATTCTAAATAAAGTGAAACCAGCACCAACTAACATTCCACCAATAGCAATAGGACGGACAAAATCTTTCCAAACTTGAGTCAATGCGTCAATCCAATTAAAATCAGCTGGTATTTCTACATTTTGAAATTTAAAGTAAGCAATAATAGGAGTAAGAAGACCCCAAGCTATAAGACCACCACTAAAATTTAGTGAGGCTAATTTAGGTCCTATTATATAACCAACGCCCATATAAGCTGGTTTAACATCAGGAGAAATAAATAAAAGTTTACCTTGACCAATACTAAAAATTTGCTTAAAGCTTGTTGCATAAAATTTTAATACACCAAGTGCTTTAATTATAGCACCAACACCCATAGCAGTAAAAAGAAATTTAGAACTTGAACCACCTTTTTGCCCGGCTTTATGAATTTCAGCAGCAGCAACAGATTCTGGAAATGGGAGTTCAACATCTTCAACTAAAACCCTGCGAAGCATAGCCACAAACATTATTCCTAATACTCCACCTGCAACCATTATTGCTACAGATATGAAATAATTAGTTGTTGAATAAAAAGGTATCCAGATGCCTGCAATGTAAAAAGCAGGTAATGTAAAGATAGCACCCGCAGCAATAGATTCACCAATTGATCCGACAGTTCTTGCAAAATTTTCTTCTAGGATCGAACCTTTTAAGAGTCGTAAAACCGCCATTCCAATAACAGCGGCAGGATAAGTTGCTGCAATCGTCATCCCAGCTTTTAAACCAAGATATGCGTTTGCTGCACCAAGAATAACTGACATTATTAAACCAATAATAAGGGCTCTTATTGTGAATTCGGCCATATTGGTTTCAGATGAGACGAAAGGAACAAATCGTTTTGTTTCAGACATATATTTACTCCTTAATGTGGTAGATGACTTTTATGAGATTTGAATTTTCCATTGACACAAAATTAAGTATTGCTATTAAATTTTAATAAAATAATTTTAAATAATTTCTAATTTCTTCATTCCTAAATGGCAAAGAGCAAAATCATATTTTACCGGGTCTTTTGAATCCAGTTTCCTCAAATTGTCTGTAATTTCCTCAGCCATTTTCCAGCTAATATTTATTCTTTTAGTTAATTTTAGTTTTCTACTGATTTTAGCAATGTGTGTATCTACTGGAATAATAAGTTTATCTGTTGAAATTTCCTGCCAAATACCGAAATCAATTTTGTCTTTGCGAACCATCCAGCGTAAAAACAGATTCATTCTCTTACAAGCACTACCCCTCTCTGGTAATGGAAACATAAACTTAAAACCATTTGATATTTTTCCGAAATTATCTTCATAATGATTTAAAAATACTTTTGAAAATTCTGTCAATGATTTTTTTATATTCTTTTCTTTATCAGAAAAGTTTTCAAAAAAAATATTTTTTAATGTTCGTTTTTTTGATAAAATTTTTTTCAATATTATAAAAAAGCGATGTATATCTAAACTCGAGTAAAAGCGATGTTTGAATTTTATTTTACAATGATTATGATAGTTATAAATAAATTCGTATGGTGAGTTTTCAGATAGTATCAAAAAATTATTTAATGTTGAAAAAATTTGCTTTATATTACCATAAGCAAAAACAGATGCTATAAATGCCATTATTTCAATGTTATTGTAGTCTGAGAACTTGTGGGGGAATTGAACCGGGTCTAATTCGATTTTACTATCATTAAAAAAATTGTAATAGTATTCCAATTTATCTTTTAAATTTTTCAATAAGAATTTAACAGCTAAATTTTTGGTAATCGTTCAAGGTATGAACTATTACTTAAAACAGCAAAAGTATCAACTTTCTTAAGATCATCTATATTAAAGCAATTCATATAACTCATAGAACTTCTTAATCCATCGGAGATTGCGTTGATTACATTTTCTACTGAGCCTTTGTAGGCAACCATAGTTTCTTCACCTTCAATAAACTCGTTTTTCATTTTAACACCAAAAGAAGCTGAACCACGATATTTTTTCCAGAGTTGTCCTTTATATTTTATCACCTCACCTGGAGTTTCTTTAGTGCCAGAAAGCATTCTACCAAGCATTACAACATCAGCACCTAAAGCAATTGCTTTTGCAACATCACCAGGACTTTTAATTCCGCCATCTGCAATTATTCTAATTTTTAATTTTTTATCTACCCTGTTAAAAAAAACATTGAGAATAGATGAAACTTGACCAATACCGATTCCCGTTTGTATAGAAGTTGTGCAAACACTTCCGCTTCCAATTCCAACTCTAACGGCATCCGCACCTGCATTCTCTAAATCTTGAAGTGTATTACCATGAGCAATATTACCGATAATGATTCTTGTGTCATATTTTTTCTTGATAGACTCACATTTCCTTAAAACTTCTTTATTGTTTGCATTTGCAGTATCAATGCAAATTAAAAATTTTCTTTCTACAAGTTTTTCTATAATATCAAGGTTTGTATTAAGCCCTATAGAAACTGCTTTTATAAACTTGAAATTTTTTCTGCTCAAAACAGTTTCAAGAGATGAATCAAAACGATTAAGTATTCCAAGACAGCCAAGTCGAGATAAAGCTTCAGCCATCTCAATTCCAGTTACAGTATCCATTGGACTTGATAGAACTGGCAGTTTTAATTTTATTCCTAAAAATTGAGTTTCTGTTGATGCTTCTGTTCTTGATTTTATTTGTGAAACTTCTGTAGGAATAAGACTGATGTCATCATAAGTTAAAGATTGATGAAATTCATTTAATTCTCTTTTATTGTAAACTTTCATTAAACACCTATAAATATTTAATAGATTAGATTCTCTAATTCATCTAAAAGATTAGACATTTTTTTTGATACAGCTTCAATAGGTTTAGATGAATTGATATCAATACCGATTTCATAAAGCAAATCAATAGAATACTTATGAGAACCACTTGATAAAAAATTTAAATAATTTCTAATTGCATTCTCTCCTTCTTCTTTAATTTTTTTGAGGATCAATTCAGCTGCAGCAAAACCAGTGGCATATTGAAATACATAAAAGTTATAGTAAAAATGAGGTATTCTTGCCCAAGTGTAAGATTCTTCTTCTGTAACATACATAATCTCACCCCAATATTTCTTATACAAGTTAGAATATAAATTGCATAAGTAATCTACGGTAAGATATTCTCCATTTTCAGCAATCTCATAAACTTTTTTTTCAAATTCTGCAAACATTACTTGACGATAAAATGTTGTTGTAATATTATTAAGATATTTTTCAATCAATAAAACTTTTTCACTTTTTGAATTAGAATAGTTTATCAAATAATCAAGTAATAATCCTTCATTCAGAGTTGAGGCAATTTCAGCAAGAAATATCGAGTAATTTGCATAAATAAAAGGTTGTTTTATCCCTGTAAAATAAGAATGTAGATTATGACCCATCTCGTGAGCAAAAGTAAAAACATCATTTAATTGATAGTTCCAATTAAGTAATACATAAGGATGCACTCCATAAGTAGTTCCAGAAGAATATGCTCCACTTCTTTTTCCCTTTGTTTCGAACACATCAATCCATCTTTCATTAAATGCTTTTTCGAGAACATTTATATAATCTTGACCTAAAACTTTGAAAGAGTTTTTTAGAATTTCCTTAGACTCTTCAAAGGAATATTTTTTCTCTGATTCATAATCAAATAAACTTACATAAGTATCATATGGATATATTTTATCGAGATTTAAAAGCTTTGCTCTTAATTTTGCCCATCTATGCATAGGCTTTAAATTATCGTTAACAGTTTCAATAAGATTATCATATAATTTTATAGGAATATTATCCCTGAAGAGAGCTGCTTCAAGTGCAGATGAAAAATTGCGAACTTTTGAATAGAAAATGTTCGCTTTCAAGTTACCATTAAAAGTAGTACAAATAGAATTTGAAAATTCTTTGAATACATTCATAAAAGATTTATGAGCATCAGCTCTAAAGCCTCTATTTTTTGAATATAGTGCAGAATAAAATTTTCCGTGAGATAACTGGAAATCGTTTCCTTTATCATCTTTTATAGTGGGAAACTTGAAATCAAAGTTGACTAAATTTAGAAATATATTATATGGAACATTTGAAATTTCATTAGATAATGCTAATATGGCTTCTATTTCTCTACTTAATGTATGCTTTTTCTCACGATATATATTTTCAAAATAATGTTCATAAATTTTTAACTCTTCATTTTGAGTGAGCCATTTTTTTAATTTGTTAGGGTCGATTGACTGAATTTCAATTTTTATAAATGAAGACTTTGATAATACTGTGTAATATAAATTTTTTACTTTATTGTCATAAGCTTGATACTTTTGAACCCGTAAATCTGTATCTTTCGAAAGGGATGCATAAAGGGATAATTTCCCCAGTTTACAACCTATTTCTTCATCAAACTTCAAACAATTCAGGAGTTGATCGGGAGATGAATTCAGTTTGCCATTAAAGTTAGAATATTTTTTATAATTATTTAAAACCCATTCAAAATCGGCTTCCCATTCTTCATCAGATGAATAAATATCTTTTAAGTTCCACTTATACTTTTCGTCGATATGTTGTCTTTCTTGAATCTGATTAAAATTTTCTTCAGAACTAATTTGCAGAAACAGATTCTTCAAATATTTACCTCACTAATATCATTTTTCTGGATTGAGTTAAATTATTATTTGAAAGTCTATATAAATAAACTCCACTTGATAGTTTTGAGGCATCAAAATTAATTTCATATTTTCCAGGTAATATATAATCATCAAATAAAGTTAGAACTTCGTTTCCAAGAATATCATAAAGTTTTAAGATATGCCTTCCTGAATGAGGCGTATACCAACTAATTTTAGTATTAGGATTAAATGGATTTGGAAAATTCTGAAATAATTGAAAAGATGATATTTCGGAATAATAATCATTAAATGAAACTGGAGGGTTATGAATATCCATTTTTATTCCAGGAATTGTGAAACTACCAATTCCTAATAAAGACAAATCAACTATAGTTGATGGTGTAAAAGATTTCACAATCCAATGATTAGGGGCAATCCATAATGTATCAACAATCCCTATTAACTTAACTGGTACAGGTGGTATAGGCGGTGGAAAAACTAAAAGGTAACTTAATCTCCATTCAAGAGTAAATTTTTTACAATTAAAAGTTCCAATGTCTGTAATTTTAGTTTGGTCATTAAATCTTCGTCCAAGTATTTGAAATCTTAAAGGTAGTGAAAGAGTATCAATAGTAAAAGTCGTATCACGACTTAGAATTGTATATTGTTGATTAACAGTACTAGCAAAAGGGTAATAGGAATGCCAACCTACAAAAGACCTGAAGAAGTTATAAACTCCTGAAGTTGTATCTCCAATAAACAATGCAATTAAATCAGCTATAGCCTCCAATTGTGACATTCCTAAATATTCATAACCTATGGTTTGATCAAAGCTATAAAGAATTGTATCAAGGTAAGGCTCTAAATAAAGAAATGGGTCATCTCCAACTTTTGTTAATACAACTTTTGCTGAACGATTGTAAAGATTAGCAGTAGTTGTTAATGAATCAACTCTATAAAAAACTAAGCTATCAATCGGATTATTTAATGTATCTAAAGGAATCATTTTGTATCGCCATACATAACCGTGATTTTGTGGGAAAAAAGAACTTGCTGACTGTGGATTAATTTCTGAATTAAAAATTATTACCATTAAAACGAATAAAATTTTCATGGCATTACCTCATATTTTTCCTATAATTATTTTTAATTTACCTGTAAAATTATCAAAATTTAATTTCATTTTAGCTGGTATCCCTAAATACATTCTTGATACAGTATTTATGTCTCCAATAATAAATGAAGCAGAGTAAAGATACTTATCATCCGAAGCAAGAACTCTAACCCCTAATTTACCACTAATTAAATCACTAACTTTTATTAAAATTTGATTGTTTTGTGAAGTAAAATACAAATCAAATAAAATTTCAGTAGATAATTTATAAGCATTCAAATCAATGTTAAAATAATTTTCCTTTTCAAAGCGAATTGGCTGATTAACATTTCCAGCTGGATTATTAGGTTCTATTATTTCTTCCCTACAACTGATAATTAGAGGAAAAATCAAAAAAACTAATGAATATAAATTTTTAAATTTCATAATAATTATTCATTTGATCCAGTTTGGTAAACTTTTAAGAGCAAAAATAAAATTCCCCCAATAGTAAACAATCAGCGTTATAACAATTGTGCTTACAATATTAATTAAAAATCCAGTTCTAACCATATCAATTATTTTTAATCTATTATTAAAACCATCTAATGTTGATGAGAACACAATCGTATTTGGTGGAGTTCCAACTGGTAACATAAATGCCATTGATGAAGCAAGAGTTGCTGGTATCATTAAAAGAAATGGATGAAGATTGATAGTTATTGAAGTTGAAGCCAAAATTGGTAAAATCATCTGTGTTACCGCTGTGTTAGATGTAAATTCAGTTAAAAAATTAATTGATAGAGAAATTATAAAAATCAAAAATAAAATATCCAGATATGCTAGTTTTTTTAATTTAGAACCTATCAGTCCTGATAACCCACTTTCAATAAATGCGGTTGCAAGTGCAAATCCTCCACCAAATAGTAATATAATATGCCAGGGAACTTTTGAAATTGATTCAATCGTTAGTAGCGTCTTAAATGATGATGAGTTTTTAGCTGGTATTATAAAAAGAATAAATGCACTTAATATAGCAACTGTGCTATCATCTACATAATCTTTAATATTGAGAAGATTTGCCCAGCCGATTAGTTTTATAAATCCTATATTAATATCTGTTCTTGTAAGCCATAATATAATAGTCGTTACAAATACAATTGCAGTAGTTTTTTCTTCAAATGTAACTGGTCCTAACTTTTTATATTCTGAGATTAAGAAACTTTTTTGAGATAGTTTACCATCTAAAATTTGATTTATACTAACATTAAAAGAAATAAGAAGAATAAAGTAAGTTAATATTAGAATTAATAAACTTATAGGAAGTGCCATTATCATCCAATCAACAAAATTTATTTGTGGAGACTCAGGGAATGTTATTTTAGCAACACGCACAAGAACTAAGTTTGGTTGTGTTCCCACCAAGGTAGCAATACCACCTATTGAACAAGAATATGCAATTCCTAATAGTATTGCTTTAGAAAAATTTTGAGAAATTATTGAATCATTAGAAAATTCTTTGAATATAGAAAATGCTATCGGAAGCATCAATAAAGCAGTTGCAGTATTTGAAATCCACATTGATAAGAAAGCAGAGGCAATCATAAAACCAAGTAAAATTTTAGCAGGTTTATTTCCAAAAAATATAATAATATTTAGTGCAATTCTTTTGTGTAAATTCCATTGCTCAATTGCAATAGCAATCAAAAAACCACCAATAAAAAGAAATATAATTGAATTGATATATGCTTCAGAAATTTTTGATGCAGAAAGAACTCCTGTTAGCGGAAAAATAATTAAAGGTATCAATGAAGTTATTGAGAGCGGCAGTGTTTCTGTAATCCAGTAAAAAGCCATTAAGAATGCCACCCCAGCAGTTATCGTTATTGCTTTGCTTCCAAAATCAAAAAGATTAATAAAAACTAAAAAAGCAATTATTCCGATTATTAAAAAAACAAAAGATGATTTTTTCATATGATCAGAGAAATTTTTATTTAAGTTAAAACTGAATTGAAAATAATCAATTAAAATTTTATTTAGGCTTTAATATAAATTTATTAAGAATAAAAATTAAATTGATATTATATTTGAGACTAAAATAAAATTAAACCAATGTCAAATTATAAATACGAAACAGTAATCGGTTTAGAAGTTCACGCACAACTTTTAACTACTACAAAACTTTTTTGCGGTTGCTCAACTAAATTTGGAAACGAACCTAATAGTAATACTTGTCCTGTGTGTTTGGGGCATCCTGGTGTCCTTCCTGTTCTTAATAAAAAGGCTGTTGAATTTGCAATTATGATGGGATTAGCAACAAATTGTACTATAAACAAACATTCTATTTTTGCTCGTAAAAATTATTTTTATCCTGATTTACCAAAGGGATATCAAATTTCACAGTATGAAGAACCACTCTGTTTAAATGGTTTTATAATTATAAATAAAAAGAATAATGAAGAAAAAAAAATTCGTATCAAAAGAATTCACCTCGAAGAAGATGCTGGGAAATCGATCCATGATAAATCGGATTATACTTTGATTGATGCAAATAGATGTGGGGTTCCTTTAATTGAAATTGTATCAGAACCAGATATATCTGATTCTGAAGAAGCAACTGCTTATCTAATGAAATTAAGACAGTTAGTTCAATATCTCGGAATTTGTGATGGAAATATGGAAGAAGGCTCATTAAGATGTGACGCAAATGTTTCAGTTCGTATCAAAGGAGAGCACAAACTTGGTACAAAAACAGAAATTAAAAATTTGAATTCATTTAAAAATGTTGAAAAAGCCCTTGACTATGAGATTAAAAGACAAATTGATACTTTAGAAGATGGTCATCAAGTGGTGCAACAAACTCTCCTTTGGAATGCTGAATTAGAAGAAGTTTATCCTATGAGAACAAAAGAAGAAGAAAATGATTATAGATACTTTCCTGAACCTGATCTAACACCTTTAGTTATAAATGAAAATTGGTTGGATGATATAAAATCAAATTTACCCGAATTACCTCAATCAAAAATTAATCGTTTCATTAACTCATATTCTCTACCTTTATATGATGCAGAAATTTTAACAAGTGATAAAAATATTGCAAGTTATTATGAAGAAGTTGTAACTAATACTAAAGAATATAAATTAGCAAGTAATTGGATAATGGTTGAGGTTCTTTCGTATCTTAATTCTAAAAATATATCGATATCAGAATTTCCATTAAAAGCTGAGTCATTAGCAAAATTAATAAACTTTATATCGGAAAAAACAATAAGTAATAAAATTGCCAAAGAAGTATTTCAATTGATGATAGCTGAAAATAAAGAGCCTGAAGAAATAATAAAGGAAAGAAATTTAATTCAAATCACTGATGAAACTACAATAAGAAAAATTATAAATGATGTCATAAACTCTAATGAAAAACAATTAAATCAATATTTATCAGGGAAAGAAAAAGTGATTCCATTTTTTATTGGTAAGATAATGAAAGAAACTCAGGGTAAAGCAAACCCGCAAATAGTTAATAAAATTTTACTCGAAGAATTAAATAATAGAAAACAAACATTTTAGGAGATACATCATTAGTGGAACACAATAATTTCAAAGCAAGGATTAAAGAAAAAATTTATAATTATTTCCATCCTGAAGAAAAAGAAGTTCAATATAAAACACCTCTTGGAAGATTTTTAGAATTTTTAAAACAATTATTATATGCTGGGTTAGCTGCTCTGTTTATAATTACTTTTATAATTCAAAACACTCGAATTCCTACGGGTTCAATGGAAGATACAATTTTAGTTGGTGATTTTGTAATTGTTAATAAATTTATTTATGGTTCAAGTTCACCAAGGTATATTCCTTTCACTGAAATTGAACTACCTTATTTCACATTACCAGCAATTAAAGACCCTCAACCTGGTGATATAGTAGTTTTTGAGTATCCTGGTGATAGAGACCAACTCTTTCCGTTTGAAAAAAATGTAAATTATGTAAAACGTTGTATTGGATTACCCGGCGATACAATTGAAATTATTGACAAAGTAGTTTTTGTAAATGGAAAAGAATTCTGGAGACCACCTTATGTAAAATATTTTAGAGGATTCTATAATCAGGGTTTAAAACCTTTGCCCAAGGGATTTCCTGAGCCAAGAATTTTTCCCAAAGGTAAACCCTGGAATGAAGATAATTATGGACCTTTAGTAATACCGAAAAAGGGAATGACAATTGAACTGACTTTAGATAACATTGAAGAATGGCGAACTATTATTGATAGAGAATTTAAAGATCGAGTTGTAGAAATTCGTGGCAGCGATATTTATATAAATGGTCAAAAAACGAATTCTTATACATTTAAAAAGGATTATTATTTTATGATGGGTGATAATAGAGATGATAGTTTAGACAGTCGTTTTTGGGGTTTTGTATCCAGAGACGCTGTTATTGGTGAAGCTTTTTTAATTCTATTTTCTTGGGATAGAAATATACCATTTTCAGATTTATTTAGATTACTTGGGTCAATCAGACCAGAGAGAATATTAAAACTTCTACATTAAATTATTTTTACTCAAATAGATATCTTAAATTTCTCTTAATTCCATTTAATTTACTTCTTTTAATCGGTGAGTCCTTAAACTTTATACGGAATTCCTCTTCATTCATATTATTAAACTCTTCTAAAGAAAGATACTTATTAATAGGATTAAAATACATTTTATCAGAAACTATACTAAATTTTTTGTTATAGGGACAAACATCTTGACAGATGTCGCACCCAAATGCCCAACCTTCAAATTTACCTTTAAAGTCTTCTGGTATATCTTTTTTATTTTCAATAGTTTGATAAGAAATACATTTATTAGAATCTACTACATACGGTGCTACAATTGCGTTTGTAGGACAATGGTCAATACAAGCAGTACAATCACCACAAAAATCATTTATAGGTTTTGAATATTCGAACTCATAATTGCAAAGTATATTCGCTATAAAAAACCAACTACCAAACACTTTGTTAATTACATTTGTATGCTTACCCATCCAACCTAATCCAGCTTTTACTGCCCATACTTTATCCATAATTGGACCAGTATCAATATAAGAAACTGAAATAAAATCTTTATCAATTTGGTTTAATTTACTTTCAAGATTTTTTAACATTCTTTTTACAATGATGTGATAATCTAATCCCCAAGCATATCGAGAGACTTTACCAGAATTTTGAGGTATATTGTGGTAAGTTTCGTTATTATAATAATTTATACCTAAAGAGATAATTGACTTTACATCAGGTAAGATTTTTGAAACATCCTTCTTTTTATCAATATTTTTTGTCATATAATCCATTCCAGCATGAAAAGCATTTTTAATCCAACTTTTATATAAATTGAGCTCATCATTTATAATTTCGGCTTTGGCAAATCCTATCAAATCAAATCCTATCTCTTTTGCTAATTGTTTTATTATTTCATTATTTAGTTTCATTAAAATTACCAATTAAATTCATTTTTTTGAAATTCAATAAAAACTTTATCATTTTCTACGATAGTTTTAAATGATTTTAATCCATTATATCCATTTTCTTTTTTTCCATCACATAATCTAAATCGCCAACCGTGAACAGGACAAACTACAAATTCGTCTTCAATAAATCCATCGTGAATTATAGAAGAGTGTTGATGAGGACAAATATTACTGAGAGCAAATACATTTCCGTTTACAAGAAAAATTGCTATCTCAGTGTCCTCAACTAAAAATTTTTTCCCCTTATTATTTAACAAATCATTTATATTACAAATCTCTATTAGCATTAAATTTGAAAAATTTATTTTCTAAATAATAACAAAAATAAAATAAAAAAGGGCATCAAAGATGCCCTTCTCCCCTGTTTAATCAAGTTAACCAATTAACCAACAAATTAAAGGAGGTATTATGAAATTATATCTTTACTACTGCTTCATTTGGACAGTTTGCAACGCATTGAGGTTCATCATAATAACCTACACATTCAGTACATTTATCAGGAACTATGTAGGTATATTCATCTGAATAAAATCCAACTGCACCAGAGGGCGCTGGATCTCCCTCACCATAGAACTGACCATTTAATTCCCAATTTGTTCCAGCTTCATATATTGCTCCATTAGGACATTCAGAAACACAAGCTCCACAATTTATGCATTCTTCAGTTATTTTATATGCCATTTTAACTCCAAGATTATTTAATTACATTGTTATATATCGATTTTTATGCCAGAAAAAAATTTAACAAAACTTAAAATGTTAGGTAATTTTTTTAATAATTCTCTAAAATGAATGTTCGGAATGTGTAAATTTCTTAAAAGTAATAAATAAAAGGCTATCTATTATATGTTTAGAATATATCTAGATAGCCTTTATAGGGGGAAAAGTTTATCTACCAATTGAGTCTAGATATTCTTTTTTCTTTAATAATGTTTCTTTGTCTTCGACATGTTTTGGATCAGGAACACAACAATCTACAGGACAGACTGCTGCGCATTGTGGCTCATCGTGGAAGCCAACACATTCAGTACATTTATCTGGTACAATATAGAAAAATTCATTTGAGAAAAAGCCAGTTGCACCTGAAGGAGCAGGATCATTTTCACCGTAAGTGACGCCATTTAATTCCCAATTAACACCACCCTCATAAATTGCAGTATTTGGGCATTCAGGTTCGCAAGCACCACAATTGATGCATTCTTCAGTTATCATTATTGCCATTTTGTTCTCCCTATTTTTATAAATAATTTGAAAAGTTAAATTAATTTTATTAAAGAAATAACACTTTAACAAATAAAATTAAGGTAAATTTTTACCACCTGCCAACAGCTCCAGCACCACCTGACATACCACCTCCACCTCTAAATCCTCTACCAGTGCCAAAACCTGAAAATCCACCACCAAAACCACCCCAATGTCTATTCCTCATTTTAGAACCTCTTATAACATATCCACTATTATAAGCTCTGAATTTATAAGAAATTAAAATAAGTAGTAAAACAATTATGAAAATTATCCATGAATTATCTTCCAAAGAATCAGTTTTATCTGAAATATATTCTCCTTGTATTGCTAATAAAATACTATCTAATGCTTTATTTATACCTTCAAAATATTTTTCTTGTTTAAATGAAGGTATAATTTCATTTCTAATTATTGAAGATGATTTTGCATCAGTAAGTCTAGCTTCAAGACCATAACCAACTTCAATTTTTATTTGCTTATCTAGCATTGATACCAATATTAAAACACCGTTATCATTTTTTTTAGTTCCAATTTTATTGTAAGTAAAAATCTCATTTGCCAAATCTTCTATACTGTTATCATTCAGTGAAGAAATTATAAGAATTACTATCTGATTAGTGGTAGAATCTTCGTAAGCTCTCAATTTATTATTAAGATATGTCAATTGATCTTGAGTTAAAGTATTTGTTAAATCAGTTGCCCAATTTTCTAACTTAAATCTTTGCTGAGCTGAAATTGAAATGAAAAAATATAATATTAAAATTAAAACTATTATGTTTTTCAAAACTCAACCTTTGGAGGTATTTCTGCACCTTGTGTTGCTGTGAAATACTGTTTTTCCCTGAAGCCGAAAATAGATGCTAAAATAGCAGCCGGAAATCTTTTAATAATTGTATTAAATTCTTGAACTGTTTCATTGAACCTTTTTCGTTCAACTGCTATTCTATTTTCAGTTCCTTCAAGTTGTGCTTGTAACTGAAGGAAATTCTCATTTGCTTTTAATTCAGGATAGTTTTCAACAACCGCAAGAAGACGCGATAAAGCATTACTCAACTCCCCTTGAGCGAATTGAAATCGTTGAAATGTCTGTGGATCATTTAAGACCTCAGGTGTAACATTAAATTGTCCTACCTTAGATCTCGCTTCAACGACTTCAGTAAGAACATTTTTTTCGAACTCTGCATATCCTTTAACAGTATTAACGAGGTTTGGAATTAAATCTGCACGACGCTGATATTGATTCTCAACTTGTGCCCATTGTTTAATTACATTTTGTTCTGTAGTTACTAAATTATTATATACTCCAACACTCCAGATCAAAATTATCCCAAATAAAATTAGAAAAACACCTATTACAATTACAATTGTTAATAAAGCCTTATTCTTCATATTAGACCTCGTAATTGTGATTTAAATCAACCAAAACTTAATTACTTACTCTAAAATAATAAATCATTTTATTTATACTAATAAACAAACAATAAAATTTTAAGAAATTCATAATAAAACTTTTAACTACAATAAAAACATAAACTTGATTAAAAATTATTTGAAAAATATTTGCAGATATCTAAAAATTTTGAGAAAAGCTAACTAAAAATTCCAAAATTCATTTAATGTTATAAAAAAACATTTAAATCTAAACAATAGAAACGTACTAATGATTGTATTAAAAATTTTCAAAAAATATTAAATCTTCAATTAAAAAAAGTTATATGTTCAGAATTAAACTCAAAAAAATTAATTTTGTTCAAGAAGAGATCTAGCTATAATGATTCTTTGAATTTCTGAAGTACCTTCATATATTTCCGTAATCTTAGCGTCTCTTAAATATCTTTCGACTAAATATTCTCTTACATATCCATATCCACCGTGAATTTGGATAGCTTCAAGCGAGCATTCTACAGCAATTTTAGAGGCATATAATTTTGCCATTGCTGCTTCTTTAATATAAGGTTGCCCTGCATCTTTTAAAGCAGCCGCTTTAAGAGTGAGTAATTTTGCTGCATCAATTTTTACAGCCATATCAGCAATTTTGAACTGAATGGCTTGGAAATTTGCTATTTCTTTTCCAAATGCTTTTCTCTGTTTCGAATATTTAATAGAAGCCTCAAGTGAAGCTTCTGCTATTCCAATTGCTTGCGCTGCAATTCCAATTCTACCTCCGTTCAAAGTATTCATAGCAAAATTAAATCCTTTGCCTTCCTCCCAGACTATATTTTCTTTTGGAACACGACAATTTTCAAAAGTTAAAGAACATGTATCAGAACTTCTAATTCCGAGTTTATCTTCTTTTGCTCCCTGTCCGAATCCAGGAGTTCCTTTTTCAACTAAAAAAGTAGTTATTCCTTTATGACCTTTTTCTTTATCAGTTGTTGCCATAACTAAATAATAGTCAGCATTTATACCATTTGTAATCCAGTTTTTAATTCCATTTAAAACAAAAAATTCACCATCTCGATCAGCAGTGGTTTTTTGTTTAGTGGCATCACTACCGGCTTCAGGTTCAGATAAAGCGAAAGCACCGAGTTTTTCACCCTTAGCAAGCGGAATTAAATATTTTTCTTTAATATAAGGTGAACCATATTTTTCAAGTCCGTAACAAACAAGAGAATTATTAACAGACATTATAACACCAACACTTGCATCAACTTTAGAAATTTCAATCATTGCAAGGACATAACTAATTGTATCTAATCCAGCACCTCCAAATTCTACTGGGACCATCATTCCCATAAATCCTAATTCACCAAGCTTTTTGACTATCTCGTGAGGAAACTCTGCTTTAATATCTCTTTCAACGGCTGAAGGTGCAATCTCGCTTTCTGCAAAATCTTTAGCTGTTTGTTGAATCATTAATTGTTCTTCTGTAAAATTGAAATCCATATTTGCCTCAATAAAGTTGAATTAAATATTTATTGACAAAAATATACAAATCACTTATTATATCAATCAAAGATTTTTGTTTATAAAAGTTTTAATTTAAATTTGGAAATTAAGTGTTAATTAATAAATAACATGCTTAATCAGAATACACAAACGGAACAAATTCAGAAAACAATTCTAAAGGGTTTAACATTAAAAGAACTAAAAGATTTTTTTGAAGCTGCTGGGGAAAAACGCTTCAGGGGTGAACAAATCTTTGAATGGCTTTATGGTCATAGAGTTGATGACTTTGATAAAATGGAAAATATTCCTAAGTACCTTAGAAAAAAACTTAAAGCTTTTTGTGAACTTATAACATTAAAGGTTTTAACGGTTAAAGAATCTAAAATTACTGGTACTAAAAAAATAATCTTCGAAACTCAGGATAAATATAAAATTGAAACTGTAATTATACCTGAAGTAAGAAGAAACACTCTTTGTATTTCAACTCAAATTGGTTGTCCATTAGATTGTAAATTTTGTGCTACAGGTTTAATGGGATACAAAAGAAATTTGACTGCTGGTGAAATTTTTGATCAATATATGCTTACTACTAAGCTATTCCCTAATATAAACATTACTAACATTGTATATATGGGAATGGGTGAGCCATTGCTTAATTATCAAAACACACTGAAATCACTCCAAATTTTTGGTGAGGAAAAGACTCGTGGAATAAGTTTAAAGAAAATTACAGTTTCAACTGTTGGAATACCACATAAAATTATTGAACTTGCTGAAACAAAAATAGGCGTAAAGATAGCTTTTTCACTTCATTCTCTGTTTGATGAAACGAGAAATAAATTGATACCAATAAATCACAAATACCCTCTTAATGAGAATTTGGAGGCTTTAAGATATTATGCAAATGAAACTAATACAAGAATTACATTTGAATATGTAATGTTTAAAGACTTGAACGATAGAGAAGATGATTTATTTGCTTTAATTAGATTATGTAAGTCATTCCCTTGTAAGTTGAATATTATACCTTTTAATTCAATTTCTCATATGTTTCCAACAGGATTTTCGGCTGAATTAAAACCAACGCCAAAATTGAAAATTGACGAATTTGTAAGAAAGTTGAGAGAAAAAGACATCACAGTTATAGTTCGCTACACTCAAGGTGGAGATATTGAAGCAGCTTGTGGTCAACTTGCTTACAAATTAGATAATGGTAGTAAACTTAATATCTAAAATGAGAAAACTTTCCCACGAGGAAATTTCAAAAAATCGTGCAACACTTGATAAAATACATCTAGTTAAAAAACTTCCTGTTAAAGTTATCTTACACAATATTCGAAGTACTTATAATGTAGGTTCAATGTTTCGAACCTCAGATGGTGCAATGATAGAAAAATTATATTTATGTGGTTATACGCCTCACCCTCCAAAAAAGGAAATATTAAAAACTGCTTTAGGTGCAACTGAAAGTGTAAGTTGGGAATACCTTAAAGATACTATTTCAGTTGTAAAAAAACTTAAAGACGAAGGTACTAAAATTTGTGCTCTGGAATTAACTGATAACAGTAAACCATATTATGAGTTCAGCAAAAATGATTTTCCATTAGCACTAATTGTTG
>Ga0308420_1000054_pt1 | contig 40104 bp, 37 predicted proteins | sample HotsprSampleMS55_FD_203802 | JGI IMG/M metagenome (GOLD analysis project Ga0308420, IMG submission 203802) | Hot spring phototrophic mat microbial communities from Mushroom Spring, Yellowstone National Park, Wyoming, United States - 20090730_MS55 ... | reverse complement strand
CCCCTTCCCCGAGCGTGGCGAAGTACGGCCGCAGGCGGTCGGAGGACATGCGCGCGTCGAGCAGCGCCGCGCGCACGTCCTCGTAGCGCGTCAGCACCCACGCGCGCAGCGGCGCGCTCCAGTGCACCGGGTCTTCGGCGCGCAGGCGCGCGAACGCCGGGTAGGGGTCGCGCAGGAAGCCCGGATCGTCGGGCCGCAGCGCGGGTGCGCCCGCAGCGGCGGCGGCCTGCGTCACCGCGCGCCCCCTACCGCCCGCCGGCGAGCGCCCGCACCGACTCGCGCACCGCCTCCAGATGAGGGTTGAAGCGCAGCGCCATCGCGAACGCAAGGCGCGCCGGTTCCGCCTCGCCCTGCGCGCGCAGGATCTCGCCGAGGGCCGCGAGCGCGCCGAAATGCCGCGGCTCGAGCGCGAGCGTGCGGCCGATCGCCGCCACCGCCTCGTCGTCGCGCTCGGTGAGGTAGTAGAGCGTCGCGAGCTTGTTCCACGCCTCGGCCCAGCCGGGACGCTCGCGCAGAAGCCGCGCGAGCCGCGTCTCGGCGATGTCGTAGCGGCGCGCGGCGATGTCGGCCGCGGCGCGATCGAGCGCTTCTTCCGCCTCTTCGCGCCCGTCGTACATCCAGGCGCGCCAGATCTCGTCCTCGACCGACAACGCCTCGGCGGCACCGGTGCACGCGGCGAGCTCGCCGAAGAGGGCATCCAGGCGCGAGGGCAGCGCCGGCGCCGGCCGCCGCGACGGGAGCCGGCTCACGAGATGCAGGGTCGCCTCGTAACGCATTGCACGGCCAGCAGCATAGCGCAGCGGCGCAGCGCGTGCGCGCGTGTGCCGATGCGGCGGGGGCCGCTACGCCTGCGGAAGCTCGACGCCCGCCGCGCGTGCCACCGCGCGCACCGACTCGGGCCAGTTGATCCGGCCGGGATCGCGGCCGCCTGCAATCCCGATCAGGTACGCGGTCTCGCCGCCGACGTTGCGAAAGCCGCGCGAGACGCCGGGCGGAACCGCGATCGTGTCCCAGGGGCCGAGTCGCAGGCTACGCTCCCCGCGCGGCCCCCAGAACACTTCCCACGTGCCGTTGAGCGGGATGAAAACTTCCTGCGTGAGGTGATTGTGCAGCGGCGCGCCTTTGCCGGGCTCGCAGCACACGAGGTTGAGGTGAAAGTGCTCGGCGGCGAGCGGCGCCCCGGGCGGATCCCCCAGCACGCGCCAGGTGGTGCGCTCGCAGCCCGGGATCGCCGAGTCGACGTAATCGTCGGTCGGCCGAAGCGCGGCGAATCTCGCCACGCGCCGCTCCATCTCCTCGACCGTCGGGTCGGCGTCGGTGATCGGTGCCATCGGGGACATCGTGCTTCGCTCCTCTTCGGTACGCTCCTCGTTTCTACGGCGCGCCGCCGGCTCAGGCGAGGAGCACGATCGGCCCGATCGTGCGCCTCGCCTCAAGATCGCGGTGCGCTTCGGCCGCGGCCACGAGCGCATAACGGTGGCGGATTTCCACGCGGATCGTGCCGCTGCGCAACGCGCCGAACATCCGTTCCGCCATCTCCTTCAGTCGTGCGCGCCCGGCGGTGAAATGGAACAGCACCGGACGCGACAGCGTCGCGGATTTCGCCGCCAGATCGGGAAAGCGCTCGTGTGCGCCGCTCGCCTGGCCGAAGGCCACCCAGTGGCCGCCGATCGCGAGGGACTCGAGGTTCTCGGCTGCAGCCTCGCGGCCCAGTCCGTCGTAGATCACCTCGACGCCCTGACCGTCCGTGACGCGCCGCACCTCCTCTGCGAAGCGATAGCCGCGCGCGACGATCGGGAACTCGCAGCCATGGGCGCGCGCAACCCGCGCCTTCTCCTCGCTCGAGACGGTGCCGATGACGCGCGCGCCGAGCGCCCGCGCCCACTGGCAGAGCAGGAGCCCGACGCCGCCTGCAGCAGCGTGCACCAGCACCCAGTCTCCGGCGCGCACGCGGTGCGTGCGGTGCAGGAGATACTCTGCGGTGAGCCCCTTCAGCATCAGTGCCGCCGCCGTCTCCTCGGCGACGTCCTCGGGGAGCACCACGACCGGATCGGCCGCGAGCGTGCGCACCGTCGCATAGGCGCCGGGCGGGGGACACGCGTAGGCCACGCGGTCGCCGGGAAGCAGATGCGCCACCCCGGGACCGACATCGAGCACAACGCCGGCTGCCTCCATACCGATCGCGGCCGGCGGCTCAATCATGCGGTACTCGCCCCTGCGGATGTAGACATCGATGAAGTTGACCCCGACCGCCGTCTGGCGGATCCGCACCTGCCCCGGTCCAGGTGCCGGCGCCTGCACCGGGCGGACTTCCAGCACCTCCGGGCCGCCGAATGCGGTCGCGACCACCGCCTGGCCGGCGAGCGGTTCGCCCGGCGGCAGCGCCGGCGCGGCGCGCACGCCCGTCGGCCCGCGGCGCAGATAGGCGCGCAGCCCTTCGAAGCCTGCCTCGTACACCCCCCGGCCGACGAGATCGGCGAATTCGCGCTCCCTGTCGCGTGGCACCTCGAAGGTGGATTCCCAGTGCCAGAACGTGCGCTCGCCGTCGGTGACCCGCTTCAGCTGCACGGTAGCGACGTAGCGTCGCATCGGCAGCGTCGCCTCCAGGATGCAGTAGGTGAAGCTGTAATCGCGGTCGGAGAGCGCGAGCAGCTGCTCGCGGATGTGATTCCCGTCCTTCAGGAAGAAGCTGCGCACGCAGCCGACGCGGTCCGCGGCTTCGCCCGCCTCGATCTGCGATTCGCCCACCGCCGGATGCCAGGCGCCGTGGCTGTTGAAGTCTCGCAGCACCTCCCACACGCGCGCGATCGGCGCGTCGATCACTGCGGAGCGCCGGACTCGGATCAACGCACGAGCGCCTTGAGCGAGTCGAACGCCGCCTGGAACACTTCTTCGCCGATGCGCCGCGCGAGCTCGCGCTCGCGGCCGGGCGCGCAGTCGAACTCGGCCCACCACTCCGCGAACGTTCGGTTGCCTTCGGTGACCGGCGTGAGCTTGAGCGTGGCAACATAGTTCTCGACCCCCATCGGACTCTCCAGGATCGAGTACGTGCACTGGTAGTCGTAGTCCGAGAGCGCGAGGAGCTGCTCGCGGATCACGCCGCCGTCCTTGAGGCGGAAATTGCGCACGCAGCCCACCTTGTCGGACGGAAGCCCGCCCTCGATGCGCGAATCGGCGACGAACGGCGTCCACTGCGCAAGCGCGTTGAAGTCGCGGATGCGCGCCCACACCCGCTCGGCCGGCGCCTCGATGACGCACGACGTGTATACCTTCACCATCGGCGCGCCCTACTTCTTCGCCGCCGGTTTATCTTCGGCGACCGCTGGGGCGGGGCCGCGGTCGAGCAGCCCGCGGGCCGCCTTGCCGAGGTCTCCGCCCTCGAGCCCGATCTCGCGCAGCAACTGGTCCACCAGCGGCGCCTGTGCGCGAAAGCGCAGCGCCGAGTTGACGATGCTATCGGCGAACGAGCCCTGCGGTGCCGTGCCGCCGTTGCCCGCCCCGACACCCCCGAGACCCTCGACGTGCAGCACGCGGATGCCCTCGATGCGTTCCATCGGCTTCACCGACTCGCGGATGATCCCTTCCATCTTTTCGATCAACCGCATGCGCAGCGCCGAGGCGCGCGCCTCCGGCGTGAGTGTGTTCTGCGCCTGGTTCATGAGGCGCAGCCCTTCGGCCTCCACCTCGTGGCGGATGCGCGCCGCGAGCGCGCGGATTTTCTCCGCCTCCGCCTCCGCCTCCGCCTCGGCGCGCAGCGCCGCACCGCGGTCGGCGGCCGACGCCTTCGCCGCCTCGGCCGCGACCCGCAGGCGCAGCGCCTCGCGCTCGGCCTCCTGCGCCGCCGCGATCAGCGCGATGCGCTTCTGCCGCTCGGCGATCTCGGTCTCGCGCGCGGTGAACACCCGCTCCTCTTCGGCCGCAGCGCGCGCGCGCGCGAGGTCTGCGGCAGCCTGCGCCTCGGACTGCGCGCGCGACTGCTCGGCGACCGCGATTGCACGCTGCTGTTCGGCGAGCTCGAGCGCCTTGCGCCGCTCGATCTCGCGCACTTGCACCTCGCGCTCGCGCGCGATGCGTTCTTCCTCGACGGCGCGCTCGGCGGCGATGCGCGCGCGCTCGACCGCCTCGCGGGCGGCGATCTGCGCGCGCTCGGCTTCCTGCTCGCCTGCCGCGCGCTCGCGCGCCACTTCGGCGCGCTGGGCGGCGCGTCGGGCTTCGAGCTCGCGCTCCTGCGCAAGACGCGCGATCTCGAGCTCGCGATCGATCTCCAGCGCCTGACGCTCGGTCTCGAGATTCTTGTTGCGGATCTGGATCATCGTGTCCTGCTCGATGTCGTTGCGCATCTTCTTGCGCCGCTCGATCTGTTCGGTGAGCCGCGTCAGACCTTCGGCGTCGAACGCGTTCGAGGGATTGAAGAACTCGGTCGCCGTCTGGTCGAGGCGCGTGAGCGACACCGTCTCCAGCTCCAGGCCGTTCTGCAGCAGGTCCGCGGCGACCCCCGCGCGCACGCGCTTGACGTATTCACCCCGCTTTTCGTGCATCTGCTCCATCGTCATCTCGGCCGCCACGGTGCGCAGCGCGTCCACGAACTTGCCCTCGATCAGCTCCTTCAGCGTCTCCGGCTGCAGCGTGCGCTGGCCGAGGGTCTGCGCCGCGGCCGCGATCGCTTCCGCGCTCGCCTGTACGCGCACGTAGAACTCGGCGGTGACGTCCACGCGCATGCGGTCGTGCGTGATGATCGCCCGCTCGCCCGCGCAGGTGATCTCCAGGCGCAGCGTGTTCATGTTCACCGGAACCACCTCGTGCACGATCGGCAACACGAACGCGCCGCCGTTCAGCACCACCTTCTGGCCGCCGAGCCCGGTGCGCACGAAGGCGCGTTCCTTGGACGATCGCAGATAGAGCCAGTTGAGCAGCCAGACGGCGATCGCGACGACGATCGCGAGGCCAACGAGGCCGAGGATGAACTGCCCGAATTGCGCACCGCTCATGATGATCTCCTTGCCCTGATTTCCCTGAACCTTCGCGTCTGCTGTGCGATCGCCCGTTCGGTCGGCAGCCGCTCCATCGACGAAGCGCCGTAGAAGCCGTTGCACGCCCGGCAGCGCTCGAGGATCCAGCGCGCGTGACGCGGCTCGGCGATCGGCCCGCCGTGGCAGAGGACGATCACCTCGGGGTTGACGCTGCGCGCGGCCGCTGCCCAGCGCTCGATCCGCGGCACGCAGTCGGCGAGCGCGAGCGCGGTCTGCGCGCCGATCGTGCCACCGGTGGTGAGCCCGAGATGGCAGACGATGATGTCGGCGCCGGCGCGCGCCATGTCGCGCGCGTTTTCTTCGCTGAAGACGTACGGCGTCGTGAGCAGATCGAGTGCGCGCGCGGCGCGGATCAGCTCGACCTCGAGTGCGTAGCCCATTCCGGTCTCCTCGAGCTGGCGCCGGATGACGCCGTCGAAAAGCCCTACCGTCGGAAAGTTCTGCACGCCCGAGAACCCGAGCGCGGCGAGCTCCTCGAGAAACCGTTCACGGATCATGAACGGATCGGTGCCGTTCACCCCGGCGAGCACCGGGGTTTCCCGGACCACCGGCAGCACCTCGCGCGCCATCTCCAGCACGATTTCGTTCGCGTTGCCGTAGGCCATCAGCCCGGCAAGCGAACCCCGTCCCGCCATGCGGTAGCGGCCGGAGTTGTAGATCACGATCAGGTCGATGCCGCCCGCTTCCTCCGATTTGGCCGAGAGCCCGGTGCCAGCGCCCCCGCCGATGATCGGTTCGCCGCGGCGGACTTTCGCGCGCAGCCGCTTCAGGATGCGCTCGCGCGGGATACGGGCCATGGTGTCCTCGTTTCGGCCGTAGCGATCTCCCGGAACTGCGCGGCGAGTGCCTGCGCGAACGCCGGATCGTTGATGTGATGGGGAAGACGTACGAGCCGGCGGTTCGCCGCCGGCCGGAATTCGGCTGCGATCGTATCGAAGAGCGCCTTGTCGGCCACCGGATCCCAGAACGGGCCGCCAGGGGCGTCAAGGCCGGACAGTCCGCCCTCCGGAAGCAGGAAGCGCACCGGACCCTGCATCCGGTTTAGCTTCTGCGCCAGGAAACGGCCGATGCGCACGTTCTCCTCGGGTGTCGTGCGCATCAGCGTCACGTTCGGGTTGTGGCGATGAAGGGTGCGACCGCGGTACTTTGCCGGCACCGTGTCCATCGCCCAGAAATTCACCATGTCGAGCGCGCCGCAGGAGCCGACGTAGGGCACGCCGCTGCGCCCGATTGCATCCAAGCGTTCGGGTCCGGCGCTGAGCACCCCGCCCGCGATCTCGTCGGCGATCTCGGTGGTGGTGACATCCACCACGCCCGAAAGCAGCCCTGATTCCACCAACCGCTCCATGGACTGGCCGCCGGTTCCGGTGGCGTGAAAGACGATGCAGTCCCAGCGGTCCGAGAGCGCCGCGCTCACCGCCTGCACGCACGGCGTCGTCAAGCCGAACATCGTGAGCCCGATCGCAGCTTTCGAGTCCGCGCGCGGCGGCCGCGAGGCGCCGTAGGCGATCATGCCCGCGAGGGCGTGCGCGGCGTTCGAGAGCACGCGCTCGCTGATGCGGTTGATTCCGGCGACGTCGGTCACCGAATACATCATGCACAGATCCGACGTGCCGACGTAGGGTCGCACGTCGCCCGAGGCGACCGTCGAAACCATCACCTTCGGCACGCCCACCGCAAGCCGGCGCATCGCCGGCGTCACGAGCGCGGTGTTTCCCGAACCGCCGGCGGAGATGATTCCGCCGAGGTCACGCCGGCGCACGAGGAAATGCTCGAGGGCTACCGCCATCGCGGCGACCGCGCTGCCGCGCACGCCGGTGAACACCGCGCGCTCGCCCTGCGGATGGCAGCGTGCGACCTCCCGCGGCCCGACGCTCGCTGCCGACTGCCGGCCCGAGGTCGACACATCCACCGTGACAACGCGCAGCCCCAAGCGCTCGAGGCAAGCGCGCAGGAAGTTGAGCTCCTTTCCCTTGGTGTCGAACGTGCCGACGACGTACGCCGCACGCGCGGCGCTCGCCGCGACCGGCAGCTCTACCACCCGCGGCGCCGGCGCGACGGCTGCCGGCTCCTCCCGGGCCGCCGGCACCGCTGCCACGCCCTCGAGCGGGCGGTCGGTGTCGGCGGCGCTCCAGCGGGTGTAGGCGCGCACGGTGCGCGCTTCGGCCGGCGACGGCACCTGCGCCTCGGCCGGCACGTGCGCGCGCCGCACGGTATACACCGTCACCGGCGCCGCCGCGGCAGGCGCCCGCCGCTCCGCTTCGGCCTCCGCGCCCGCGTCTTCCTCGACGGCCGTCACGCCCAGCAGGCGCTGCTGCAAGGCGGGGTCGGCCGCAAGCGCGGTCGCCGGGATCGCGCGAGCGATGCGACCGTTGACCATCACGTGCACCGTATCCGCGACCGCGAGCGCTACGCCGATGTTCTGCTCGATGAGCAGCACCGAGATCTCGCCGTCGGCGGCGAGCGCACGCAACATGTCCTCGACCTGCTGGACGATCACCGGCGCGAGACCTTCGGTCGGCTCGTCCATCACCAGCAACCGCGGATTGAGCAGCAGCGCGCGCGCGATCGCGAGCATCTGCTGCTCACCACCGGAGAGCTCGGCGCCACCGTTCCGGCGCCGCTCGGCAAGACGTGGAAAGGTGGCGTAGATGCGCCGCACATCCCACGCACCGCGGCCGCCCGCGCCGGATGCAAGCCGAAGGTGCTCGTCCACCGTAAGCGACGGCCACACGCGCCGGCCTTGCGGCACGTAGCCGACGCCGAGGGCGGTGATACGGTGAGGAGGAAGGCCGAGGATCTCGCGGCCGCCGAGGCGCACGCTGCCGCTCGCGGCCACGAGCCCGGTGATCGCGTTGCAAAGCGTCGTCTTGCCCATGCCGTTTCGGCCGACCACCGCGAGGACGCCGCGCTCAAGGGCGAGCGACACATCCTGCAGCGCGTGCGCGCGGCCGTAGTGGACGTTCAGGCGCTCGACCACGAGAAGCGGTGTCATGCGTGCCCCGCGCGTCCAAGGTAGATGCTCTGCACTTCCGGGTCGGCTTGGATCTCGGCCGGGGTGCCTTCCTTGAGCACGCGGCCGTTGTGCATCACGGTGACGCGATCGACGACGCGGAGCGCGACATCGAGGTCGTGCTCGATCAGGATGTAGGTGATGTGGGCCGGCAACGCGCGCAGCAAGCCGACCAGCTCGCGCCGCTCGGCGGGCGAAAGCCCGGCCGCCGGCTCGTCGAAAAGGATGAGCCGCGGCGCGCCGGCGAGCGCCATGCCAATCTCGAGTTGGCGCTGCTGGCCGTGCGAGAGGGCGTACACCGGTTCGTCGCCGACCGCGCCGAGGCGCACGCGCTCGAGCAGCTCTTCGGCCGCCGCGCGCGTGGTGCTCGTACGCCCGGGGCGCAGCATGCTGAAGCGGCCGCGTGCCACGCCGCGCACCGCAAGAAACAGGTTGTCGAGCACCGTGAGGTTGCGGAACAGCAGCGAAGACTGGTAGGTGCGCCGCATGCCCGCACGGATGCGTTCGTGCGGCGGCAGCTCGGTCACGTCGTCGCCGAAGAAGCGCACCCGGCCTGCCGAGACCGGGAAGTCTCCAGTGATGACGTTGAAGAGCGTGGTCTTGCCCGCGCCGTTGGCGCCGATCACCGCACGGCGCTCGCCGGCGGCGACCGCGAGCGAGACCTCGTCCACCGCGCGCAGCGCGCCGAAAGTACGCGACACGCCATCGAGGCGTAACGCGTCGGCGCCGCCAGGCGCGGCGCGCGGGGACGGAGCGGTGAGCGGCGTCAAGACGCCCGCCCGCCTACGGGCAGCTCGGCTCGTCGCGCGAGCCGATCTTGAACTCCTCCTTGCGCATGCCGAGGAGCTGGCTGACATTGTCCACCTTGCGCAGCACCCGGTTGAAGAGGTTGCCCTGCGCGTCCTTCACCACCTCGGTGATGAACGTAGTGCCGATCGCCTGCCGGTTCTCGTCCAGGCGCACCTCCCCCACCGGCGTCTTGAGCACCATCTTCGAGAGCGCCTCGCGGTACTTGCGCTGCCCGTCGGAGAGGTCACCCTTCACCGCTTCCAGGCCGTCGAGCGCCGCCTTCATGTTGATGTAGTACACCAGCGCGAAGAGCGACGGGCTCGGATAGCCGCCGGCCGACACCGGATAGTTCTTCTGATAGTCGGCGACGAACGCCTTCCATTCCGGCGCGTCGTACGCGTCGGCGAGCGGACCGGCCGAGAGCGTGCCGACCAGCGAGTCGCGGCGCTTGCCCTTGTAGTTGAGCACGTCCTGGCTTACCGTGATTGAGCCTCCGATCATCGGCTTGTCGCCGCCGGCCGCCTCGTACTGGTTGAGGAAGTTGACCGCATCGGCCCCGCCGAGCACCACCAACAGCGCGTCCACGTCCTTCGGGATGCGCGCGATCACCGACGAATAGTCCTTGCCGCCGAGCGGCACCCAGGCCTTGACCGGCACCCGACCGCCGAGGCGGCAGAACTCGGACATGAAGCCCTGTACCTGCGAGTACGGGAATGCGTAGTCTTCGGCGATCACCATCACACGTTTGTAGCCCTTTTCGAGCGCCGCCCTGCCCAAGCCGTACATCCACTGCGCCCCGTCGGTGTTGAAGCGGAAGAAGTTGGGCGAGGGATTGACGAGCGTGGTCGCCTGCGCGCCCGAAGAGCCGTTGATGAACGTCACATGCGGCTGGGTTTTCGAGTACTCCTTGACCGCGATGCCCTCGGAGCCCGAGAGCGGGCCGACCATGATGTCCACCTTGTCCTGCTCGACGAGCTTGCGGGTGGCGTTAACGGCGACGTCGGGGTTGGCGTTCGACGACGCCTTGATGATCTCGATGCGACGCCCAGCGACCACGCCTCCGCGCTGGCGCACGGCGAGCTCGGCCCCGCGCATCCCGTCGGCGCCACCGGCGGCGAACGGTCCCTCCAGGGTCGCGAGCAGCCCGATACGCACCGGCGGCTGCTGGGCGGGCGCGGCGGCCGAAAACGCGGCAAACACCGCCGCGCCGGCGAGCGTGCGCAGGAAGACTCTCTTGCTGCATGTCATCGCTGACTCCTCCTTCGGTTGAAAGCGGCGCGGGGCCGCAGGGTTGCGAGCTTCTCCCGCAGCCGGGCCCACAGCCCGAGGAGTCCGTCCGGGGAGAAGAGCACGATGCCGAGAAACACGAGCCCGATCAGCAGGTTGAAGCGCTCCCGGTCGATCAGGTCGATGGCGAACGTCTGCAGCAGCACGAACACGATCGCGCCGAGGAAGGGTCCGACCGGGTGGCCCATGCCCCCGAGGATCGCGATGATCAGGATGTTGACGAGGGCGCTGATGCCCACCGAGTTGGGTGCGATCAGGCCGTTGTACCAGGTGAGGAGAATGCCACCGACGGCGGCGATCACGCCCGCCACCGCGTACGCGGCCACTCGGTGCGCGGTGACGTTGAAGCCGAGCGCGCCCATGCGCCGCGCGTTGTCACGCACGCCCTGCAGCGCGATGCCGAACGGCGTGCGCAGGAGATAGACGACGAAGAAATAACCCGCGAGCGCGCAGGCGAGTGCGACGAAGTAAAACGGAACCGGATCGCGGAAATCGATTCCGAGCACGGTGGGCGCGTAGACGCGCTGGAAACCCTGGAAGCCGTTGAACACCGAGTAGTTCTGGAGACACAGGTAGTAGAAGGCGACACCGATCGCGATCGTGATCATGATGGTGTAGATGCCTTCGGTGCGTGCCGAAAGCCAGCCGATCAGGGTCGCGGCGAGCGTCGCGATCCCGATGCCGAGCAGCGCCGCGAGCCACCACGGCCACCCGAGGCTGATCCCCGCCTCGCCGCTGGTGCCGAGGATCGCGAGCATGTAGCCGGCGATGCCAGCGACGGTCATCTGCGCGAGCGAGACCATGCCGCCATAGCCGCCGAGGAGCGTGAGCGAGAGCGCGATCAGGCCGAGCGCGAGCGCCTGAGCGCCGATCTGGTAGGTGAGGAAGGGCGACGCGTAGAACGGATAGACGAAGAGGAAGGCGAGAACGACCAGGTGGTGCGGGCGCACCATACCCGAAATCCACGCCCGCGCCTGCCCCCGGCCTTCGACCGCCACGCCGGCGGCGCGCGCCGGGGCGCCGCCCGCCCTCGCGAGCCTGCCCGCACCCGCGTTCATCGCGCCGCGCCACTGCGCTGCGCTCACGCCGGCCTCCCCAAGATGCCACGCGGCCGGAACGCGAGCACGAGCACCAGGATCACGAACGTGAACACGACGCTGTAGGTTGGCGCGTACGCGAGCCCGAACGTCTCGGCGACCCCGAGGATGAGCGCTCCGAGCGCCGCACCCGGGATGCTGCCCATGCCGCCCACGATCACCACCACGAGCGAGGCGAGCAGAAGCCGTAGGTCCTCGCCGGGGACGATGGAGAGCTCGACCGCGCCGATCACGCCGCCCAATCCGGCGAGTCCCGCGCCCACCGCGAAGGTGGCTGCGAACACGAGGTTGACGTTGACGCCGGTGGCGTCGAGCATCGCCCGGTCGTCCACGCCAGCGCGGATCATCATGCCGACGCGCGTACGCGTGAGGAAGAGCCACAGCAGCACGCCGATCAGGATCCCCATCGCGAGCAGCGAGAGCCGGTACTTGGAATACGCCTTCACGAGCGGCAGCTCGCGCAGCGGCCCCGAGAGGACGTAGGGCGGCTCCACCTGGTGCGCGAGCGCGCCCAACTGCCACAGCATCAGGTCGGCGAGCACAATCGAAAGCCCGATCGTCACCATCGTCTGGCGCAGGTCCTCGCCCGGCATATGGCGGAACACCGCGAGCTGCATCGCGAGACCGACGAGCGCCGCGACCAGGAATCCGGCTGCGAGGGCGAGCACGAAGTAGCCGGTCCTGCCGGCGACGAGATAGCCGACGTAGCCGCCCAGCATGTAGAGCGAGCCGTGCGCCAGGTTGACGTTGCGCATCAGGCCGAAGACGAGCGTGAAGCCGCTCGCGACGATGAAGTAGAGCGCGGCGAGCGTGATGCCGTTGAGCAGGGTGGTGACGAAGAGCCGCGCGTTGTCCCACAGCGCCCACCCGGCGAAGAGCGCGATCGGGCCCGCGACCGCCGCGATCCAGAACGCCCGCCAGAACCGGCTCACGGGCTCCTCAGGCGGCGCTCTGCGTCCAGCGCGTGCGCGCGCTGCGGATCTCGGGTTTTTTGACGAACTGCCCGTCCTTCATCACCATCAGCAATCGTGCCGGATCGCGCAGGATCGCAAGATGGGCGAGGGGGTCGCCGTCCACCAACAACAGGTCGGCGAGGTAGCCCTCCTTCACCTGTCCAAGCTCGTCGCCCCGCATCATGATCTCGCCGCCGTGGCGCGTGGCCGCGACGATCGCCTCCATCGGCGTCATGCCCAGGTAACGCACGAAGAATTCGAGGTCGCGCGCGTTCTGGCAGTGCGGAGTGAAGGCGAAGCCGTAATCGCCGCCCGGCAGCACGCGGATGCCGCGCCGGTGCATCTTGCGCAGCGACTCGATCGCGGCGTTCCACTCGATCTCGTAGCCCATCGCCACCGCCTGCTCGCGGCGGATGCCCCACGGCGCGGCCTCGTGGAGCATCGCGTACAGGATCGCGATGCCCGGCGCGACGAAGATCCGATCCTTCGCCGCTTCCAGCATGTCGAGCGCTTCCTCGTCGGTGAAGCTCGCGTGGTAGATCACCTCTACGCCGTGGCGCAGCGCCTGCTTGACCGAGGCGCAGGAGCGCGCGTGCGCCGCGAGCCGCTTGCCGCGCATCTTCGCCTCGCGCGCCGCCACCGCCACCTCCTCGTCGCTCATCCAGGCGGTGTCGGCGGGCGCCCCGGGGACGAGGTTGTCCCCCGACAGGTTGAGCTTGATCTGGTCCACGCCGTACTTGAGAAACATGCGCACCGCGCGTCGCATCTCCTCAGGACCGCTGACGACGACCCCGAAGCTGAATTCCGGCCACGGGATGTGCGGCAGCGTCTCGTCGCCGAGCGCGCCAGCGACCGTGATCTCCTGGCTCGCGGCGAGGTAGCGTGGCCCCGGGATGAGCCCCTCGTTGATCGCGTTGCGGATGACCACGTCGAGTCGCGGCTTGGCGCACGCCGCGCCGACGCAGGAAGTGAAGCCCGCCTCGAGGTAGCGCTTCGCCACGCCCGCCGACCAGAGCACGTGCTCCTCCGGCGGCATGCGCTGGATCTCGGCGAGCGTCGCCGCGTCGTTCCACGAAAAGTGCGTGTGCGCCTCCACGAGCCCCGGCATCAGCGTCGCGCCGGCGCAGTCCACGACGATCGCGCCTTCCTGCGGCACCGAGCGCGGCCCACGGCCGATCTTCGCAATGCGGTTGCCCTGAACGCGCACTTCGCCGCTGTAGGGTTGCGCGCCGCTGCCGTCCAGAATGCGCGCCTGGGTGAATACGACGTCCGGCATCCGCGACCTCCTCTAGCGCTGCCCGTCGAGGAAGCGCCGCAGCAGCGCGGTGCACTCTTCCGGCTTCTCGTACACCGTCCAGTGCCCGCAGCGCGCGAGCACCTCGACCCGCGCGCCGGAGATGCGCATGCCGAGCGCGCGCACCGCCTGCGGCGGCGCGACTGCATCCTCGTCGCCGGTCACGAGCAGCACCGGACAGCCGATGCGCGAGAGATTTGCCGGCTGCGCGTCGGCGAGCGCCTCGCAGCTGCGGGCGTAGCCCTCCGGGCACTGCCGCATGAGCGATTCGCGCACCGCGGCCACCGCCACCGGACGCCGGCTGCGGCTCTCGCCCGCCAGGGCCGACTGCAGCAGCGCATCCGCGATCTCCTGCATGCCGGCTTCGCCTTCGCGGCGTGCCTTCTCGCCGCGCGCGCGGATCGGTCCGCGGTTGGCATCGGGCGGCGCGGCGAGCGGACCGAAGAGCGCGAGGCTGCGCACCCGGTGGGGCTCTTGTTCCGCGAGGTGCAATGCAACGATGGTCCCCATCGAGTGCGCCACCACGTGCGCGCGCCCGACGCCGAGCGCTTCGCACACACGCACGAGCGCCTCTACGTAGCGATCGATCGAGAGCGGACCCTCGACCGGGCGCGAGCGACCCGCACCGGGAAGGTCCGGACGAACGACTCGGTAGCCCGCGAGTGCCGGCATCAGCGGCGTCCAGAAATTCGAGGTGCCGCCGAGACCGTGGAGCATCAGCACCGGGTCTCCGGCCCCGTCGCTCTCGACCGCGACGGGCCCGACGAAGCGCGTGCTCATGCCGCCGGCAGCGCCCAACGGGCGCGCCCCTCGCGCACCGGCGGCTCCTTGTGGAACTTGCCGTCCTTCATCACCACGAGGATGCGCTCGGGACGCTGGAGCAGCGTGATGTCGGAGACCGGATCGCCGTCCACCAGCAGCAGGTCCGCGAGGTAGCCCTCCTTCACCTGCCCGAGCTCGTTCGGCTTCATCATGATCTGGCCGCCCAGCCGCGTCGCCGCGACCAGAGCCTCCATCGGGGAGAACCCGAGCAGCTTGACGAAATACTCGAGATCCTTCGCGTTCGTGCCGTGCGGGATCCAGGCGAAGCCGTAGTCGCCGCCCGGGAGCACGCGGATGCCGCGCTTGTGCATCTTTTTGAGCGTTTCCACCGCGATCTCCAGCTCGCGGTGATAGCCCATCTTCTTCGCGATGTCCGGCGTGATGCCCCACTCGGCGGCGTGATACGAGGTGTTGACCAACCACGCGATTCCGGGCGCGACGAAATGGCGGTCTTTCGCCGCCTCCAGCATGTCAAGCGCCTCCTCGTCGGCGAAGCTCGCGTGGTAGACGATCTCGATACCGTGGCGAACGCACTGCTTCACCGACTCGGACGAGCGCGCGTGCGCGGCGAGCCGCTTTCCGCGCGCGTGGACCTCCTTCACCGCCATCGCGATCTCCTCGTCGGTCATCGGCGTGAATTCGGCCGGAATTCCGGCGATGTACTCGCCCGAGAGGTTGAGCTTGATGGTGTCCACGCCGTACTTGAGGAACATGCGCACCGTCCGGCGCATCTCCTCCGGGCCGTTCACCACGGCACCGAAGCTGAATTCCGGATAGGGCAGGTGCGGCAGCGTCTCGTCGCCGAGCCCCCCGGGAACGGTGATCTCCTGGCTCGCGGCGAGGTAGCGGGGCCCGGGAATCTGGCCCGACTCGATCGCGTTACGGATCACCACATCGAGGCGCGGCTTGGCGGTGGCCGCCCCGACGCAGGAGGTCCAGCCCATGTCGAGATAGCGCTTCGCGACGTGTGCACACCAGAGGATGTGTTCCTCCGGCGGCATCCGCTGGATCGCGGCAAGGCTCGGCTGGTCGTTCCACGAGAAATGGGTGTGCGCCTCCACCATTCCCGGCATCAGGGTGGCGCCGGCGCCGTCCACCGTGGTCGCGCCGGCGACCGGGAGCGCGCGTGCGCCGCGCGCCACGCGCGCGATGCGGTTGCCCTGCACCAGCACCTCCCCGGCGTAGGGTAACGCCCCCGAGCCGTCCAGGATGCGGACGTTGGTGAAAAGCACATTGCCCACGACCCCTCCTCCTCATCGAGGTCCATTGCTGCGACGCAACGGCGCCACATCCCAGCTTTGCAGCGCCCTCTGCGGCGCGAAATGAGACGCGAGTCTCACTTGCCCGTGCGAGACTACGCCCTACGCCAGCCGATTGTCAATGCTGGCCACGGTTACGACATGCGAAAGAGCGCCGTCCCCTTTTATCCCGTCCCCGAGTACGGCACCGGGCGCCGCGCACGCTCGTTCCGGCGCCTGCTCGAGAAGGCGGTGGCGATGGTGAAGAGCGGCCGCATTCCGTCGGTCGCCGAGGTCGCGCGCGCGGCGCGCGTATCGCGCGCGACCGCCTACCGGTATTTCCCGAGCCGCTCGAAGCTCGTGAGCGCGATGATTGCCGAGGCGCTCGCACCAGTGCGCCGGGCCGTGCCGCAGCACGGCGACGCGCACGAACGGCTGCACGAGCTGGTTGACCGGACCTATTCGCGCTTCCGGGCGTACGAACCGCACCTGCGGGCTGGGCTGCAGCTTGCCCTCGAGCACCGCGCGCTCGAGGCCGCCGGACTGCTCGAAGAAGAGCCCTTTCGCCGCGGCCAGCGCATCGAGATCCTGAAGGCGACGCTCGCCCCGCTGCGCGCGCGGCTCGCCCCGCGCGCCTGGACCCGATTGCTGCGCTCGCTCGCGGTACTCTACGGAATCGAGCCGATGGTCGTGCTCAAGGACATCTGCCGGGCGAGCGACCGCGAAACCGAAGCCGTGGTGCGCTGGATGATGGACGCGGTGCTCGACGCCGCGCTGCGCGATCGCGCGGACCGCGCGCGGCGCCGGCGCCGCCGCGCGCGCTGACAACCGAAGCACCCGTGCGCCGCGCGCTGCTCTCCCTCGGCGAGCCGCTGCCGCTCGATGAGCTTCTCTTCCGCCTGAAGTCGGCGCGCCCGAATTCCGGCCCGCCGTCCGCGCGCGGCTCGGCATCTCGCTCTCTTCTTCGGTCAATGTCTCGCTCGCCAACGGCATCGGGATTGCGGGGCTGCGCGACGCGTTCGACTTCGGCCGCTCGCGCACCGACGATGCGGCGAAGCTGCACGAGGCGAACCTCGCGCTCCGGTCGCTCTGGTACACGCTCGGCACGGACGAAGGCCTGCCGCCGGGCGAATGGAACGTGACCGGCGGAGCAAAGAACGCCGATTCGATCCAGGTCCCTTCCGGGCCGCTCACGCACGACCCCACGGCCTGGGTGGAGCTGCCCGAATACGGCGCGCTCATCGCCGAGATCCGTGCCGGGCGCCCGCGCCGAGCAAGAACGCAGCTCGCGAGGGCTCGCCCTCGCGCACCAGCCGCGCTTGCTTCGGCGGACCGCGCCGGCCTCGGGCGCCGGCGGCAGCGGCGATGTTACCCGCCGCGAGTGTACACTCGGCGCTCGCATGAACGCCGCCGCGCAGCGCGCCGCCGGCACCGCGATCTGCCCGGAGCGCGTGCTCGAAATCGTCGCCGAGGTCGCACGCGAGGCGCGTCCCGGCTTCGCGTCGCAGGTCTCGCTCGACAGCTCGCTCGAACGCGAGCTCGGTCTCGACAGTCTCGCGCGCGTCGAGCTGGTGCTGCGCCTGGAGCGCGAGCTCGGCGCGAGCCTCCCGGAGCAAGCGCTCGCGACGAGCGAGACGCCGCGCGACCTCCTGCGCTTTCTCGCCTCCGGCGCCGCCGCGCGCGCGATCGAGCGCGAGGTTGCGAGTCTCGCGCTCGGCGGCGCGGTACGCGCACCGGCGCACGCGCAGACGCTGGTCGAGACGCTCGAGTACCACGTCGCACGCCAGCCCGAGCGGCTCACCGTGTACCTGTACGAGGACGACAGCGAAGTCCCGATCAGCTACCGCGCGCTGTGGGATGGGGCGTGCGGATACGCCGCGCGCCTCGCCGAGGCCGGGCTCGCCCCGGGCGAGCGCGTCGCGATCATGCTGCCCACCTGCCGACAGTATCTCTTCGCGTTCTACGGCACGCTCGTCGCCGGCGGCGTGCCGGTGCCGCTCTACCCGCCGGCACGGCTCTCGACGATCGAGGACCACATGACGCGCCACGTGGGGATTCTGAGGAGCGCCGGCGCGTCGCTGATGATTACGATCCCCGAGGCGAAAGCGCTCGGCTGGCTGCTGCGCGCGCAGGTCGAGACGATGCGCGCGGTGTTGGTGCCCGCGGACCTCGAAGGCGGCGGCCGCTTCGTACCGCACGGCGCGCGCGCCGGCGACATCGCGTTCCTGCAATACACCTCCGGCACCACCGGCGATCCGAAGGGGGTGGTGCTCACGCACGAAAATCTCCTCGCCAACGTGCGGGCGATGGCACGCGCGGCGCGCGCGAGCGACGAAGACGTGTTCGTGAGCTGGCTTCCGCTCTACCACGACATGGGGCTGATCGGCGGCTGCTTCGCGACCCTCTATCTCGGCATGCCGGTGGTGCTGCTCTCTCCGCTCGCGTTCCTCGCGCGCCCGGCGCGCTGGCTGCGCACGATCCACCGCCACCGCGGCACGATCTCCGGCGGTCCGAACTTCGCGTACGAACTGTGCCTGCGCCGCATCGCCGACGAGGAGATGGAGGGCACGGATCTCTCCTGCTGGCGCTTCGCGTTCAACGGCGCCGAGCCGGTGCTGCCGCGCACGCTCGAGGGCTTTGCCGGCCGCTTCGCGAAATGGGGCTTTCGCAGGAACGCGCTCGCGCCGGTGTACGGGCTCGCCGAATGCTCGGTCGGGCTCGCGTTCACGCCGCCGGGCGAGCCCTGGCGCATCGACCGCATCGAGCGCGACGCCTTCGCGCGTAGCGGTGAGGCGGTGCCCGCGCGCGCCGACGACCCGACCGCGCTCGAAGTGGTCGGATGCGGGAGCCCGATCCCGGGCCACAGCGTGCGGGTGGTGGACGCCGCGGGGCTCGAGCTCCCCGAGCGCCACGAGGGTGCGCTCCAGTTCCGCGGCCCTTCGGCGACCTCGGGCTACTACCGCAATCCCGAGGCGACGCGCAGGCTCTTCTCGGGCGAGTGGCTCAACACCGGCGACCGCGCCTACCTCGCCGACGGCGTGCTCTTCGTCACCGGGCGCGACAAGGATCTCATCATCCGCGGCGGGCGCAACATCAGCCCCTACGAGCTCGAGCAGGCGGTCGGCGAACTCGCCGGGGTGCGCCGCGGCTGCGTCGCGGTGTTCGGCAGCCCCGATCCGGCGAGCGGCACCGAGCGCGTGGTGGTGCTCGTCGAGATGCGGCGGGAGGATCCCTCGCGTCACGACGCGCTGCGGCGCATGATCAACGAGCTCGCCTCGAACCTGATCGGTGGACCGGCCGACGACATCGTGTTCGCCCCCCCGGGCACGGTGCCGAAGACCTCCAGCGGCAAGATCCGGCGCAACGCCGCGCGCGCCTACTACGAGCGCGGCGCGGGCGCGGTGCGGCTCGCGCCGGTATGGCTGCAGTTCGTGCGCCTGGTGCTCGCCGGCGCCGCGCCACAGCTTCGCCGCGCAGCGCGCACGCTCCGCGGCCTCGCGTTCGCACTGCGCGGCTATCTCGCGTTCGCGATCGCGTTTCCGGTCGCGTGGGTCGCTGCGCTCGCGCTACCGGTGCCCGCGTGCTGGGGCGTCGGCCGGCTCGCCGCACGAGCGTTCCTTCGTCTGGCCGGTATCCCGGTGCTCGTGGCGGGGCTCGAGAACCTGCCGCGCGGGCGCCCGGTGGTGCTGGCGGCGAACCACACGAGCTACCTCGATCCGGTGGTGCTGCTCTCGGCTCTCGAATACCGCGGCTACGCGTTCGTCGCCAAGCGCGAATTCCTGCGCAACTGGTTGATGAAAGGGCTGCTTTGCGGCTTCGGCACGATCTTCGTCGAACGCTTCGAGGTCGCCAGGAGCGCCGAGCACGCGGGCGAGCTCGTCGAGGCGGCGCGCCGCGGCGTTTCGCTGATCGTGTTTCCGGAGGGCACGCTCACCCGCAACGCCGGGCTGATGGAGTTTCGCACCGGCGCCTTCCTCGCTGCCGCGCAGGCAGGGGTCCCGGTGGTGCCGGTCGCGCTGCGCGGCGTGCGCTCGGTGCTGCGCGACGGCACCTGGTATCTGCGCCGCGCGCCGGTGAGCGTGGTCTTCGGCGCTCCACTCGCGCCGCAGGGCAGCGACTGGGCGGCCGCGGTGCGGCTTCGCGACGCGGTGCGCGCCGAGATCCTGCGCCACTGCGGCGAACCCGATCTCGCACCCGCGCGCGCGCTGCGCCCGGACGACTGAGCGCGCCTAACGCGACGCGCCGGCCCGGTCGCGGAAATCCGCGCGCTCGAGCAGCCCCGAGACGAGCGTGCCGAAGACGAGTGCCCAGAACGCGGCGCCGATGCCGAAGATCGGCACATCGGCGACGGTGACGAGGAAGGTGACGAGCGTCCCGAGCGCGAAACGGCCGCCGAAGGCGATCGAAAAGGCCGTCTGGAGCACCCGCAGCATCGCGAGCCCCGCGAGCGCGGCGATGAAGGCCGGCGGGGTCGCGAGCAAAAGGCGCGTGAAGAACGGCGACAGCGCGCCGAACACGAGCGCGAGCACGCCGACGGCGATCGCCCCGGTGTACTGCCGCTCCCGCTCGCCGCTCGCCGCGAGGATCGCATTCGTCGGTCCGGTGAGACAGGTGGAGACGCTGCCGACGAGGGCGGTGGCGAGCGAGGCAAGCCCGCAGGCGGCGGCGATCGCGTTGACCGGGGGCGAGTGGCCCGCAGCCTTCAGCACCGCGATTCCCTGGCCGTTCTGGACCACGAGCACCGTGATCGCGAGCGGCAGCACGAGCTCCAGCATCGCCCGCCAGGAAAACGCCGGCGCGTACAGGCCCGGCGCGGCGAAGCCGAAGAGCGCGCCCGCCGGCGCGAACGTGCCCGCGAGCGCGATCGCGACCGCCCCGGCGGCAAGCGCCCCGAGGAGGGGGGGCAGGACGCGGGCCGCCGCCTGCCAGACGCTCAGCAGCAAGAACGCCGCGACCATCGGCGCGGCGACCGGAAAATCGTCGCGCAGCGCGTGGACCAGGTCCACGCCGAAGCGCAGGAAGACGCCCGCGACCATGCCCATCACGATCGGCATCGGCACCGCCTCCATCGCGCGGCGCACCCAGCCCGAAAGCCCGAGCGCGAGCATCAGGAGCCCGGTCGCGAGATAGGCGCCGATCACCTCGGCGAAGGAAAGGTGCGCGAGCGCGGGACCGACCAGCACTGCGCCCGGAATCGTCCAGAAGAAGACGAGCGGCTGGCGCCAGGCGATCGAGAACGCGATCGAGACGAGCCCGTTGAGGAAAAACGCGCCGAAGATCCAGGACGCGAGATCGGCCTCGGACAGCCCGCCGCGGGCGCCGACGGCGAGGATCACAGCCACCGGTCCGGAAGCGGCGAAGAGGAAGGCGACGAGCGCGCTGCCGGCATAGACCGCGCCGAAGTCGGCGCCGACCGCGCGTAGGCGCGGAAGCGGCCGCAGCGGGGGTTCGAGGCTCATCCCGCTCGCACGCCGCGCCCCCTTGCGCAGGCGAGCGCGGCCTCTCCTTCCTCTCCTGCCGCGCGCCGGGTGCCGTTCACACGCGCTACAGTACCGAAGCGAGCAGCTTGCCCATCTCGGCCGGGTTGCGGGTCACCCGGATCCCGCAGGCTTCCATCACCGCGAGCTTCTCCTGCGCAGTGCCCTTGCCCCCCGAGATGATCGCGCCCGCGTGCCCCATGCGCTTTCCGGGCGGCGCAGTGAGGCCGGCGATGAACCCGACCACCGGCTTCCTCATGTTCGCCTTCACCCAGCGCGCGGCGGTTTCCTCGTCCGACCCCCCGATCTCGCCGATCATGATCACCGCATCGGTATCCGGATCGTCGTTGAAGAGCTTGAGCACGTCGACGTGCTTCAGCCCGTTCACCGGATCGCCGCCGATGCCGACCGCGGTGGATTGCCCGATGCCGAGCTCGGTGAGCTGCGCGACCGCCTCGTAGGTGAGCGTTCCCGAACGCGAGACGACGCCCACCCGGCCCGCGCGGTGGATGTGGCCGGGCATGATGCCGATCTTGATCTCGCCGGGAGTGATCACGCCCGGGCAGTTCGGACCGAGGAACAGCGTCCTGCGGCCTTCCCGGCGCATGCGCTCGCGCACCACGATCATGTCGCGCACCGGGATGCCCTCGGTGATGCAGACGACGAGATCGAGGTCCGCTTCCACCGCCTCCTGGATCGCCGCGGCGGCACCGGCCGGCGGCACGTAGATCACCGAGACGTTCGCGCCGGTCTTCTCCTTCGCCTCGCGCACGGTGGCGAAGATCGGGATGCCCTCGAAGTTCTCGCCCGCTTTCTTCGGGTTCACGCCGGCGACATAGCACTCGCGCCCGAAGGCGTAGTCGCGGCTCGCGCGGGTGTGGAACTGCCCGGTCCTTCCGGTGATCCCCTGGGTGATGACGCGCGTGTGCCGGTTGACGAGGATGCTCATCGCCTCCCTCCCGCGGCCGCAGCGACCGCCTTGCGCGCCGCATCGGCCATGTCGTCCGCGGCGATGATCGGCAGGCCCGATTCGGCGAGGATCCTGCGGCCGAGATCCTCGTTCGTGCCTTTCATGCGCACCACCAGCGGCACCGAGAGGTGCACCTCGCGCGCGGCAGCGACCACGCCGGTGGCGATGGTGTCGCAGCGCATGATCCCACCGAAGATGTTGACCAGGATCGCGCGCACCTTCGGGTTCGCGAGCATGATGCGGAAGGCGGCGGTGACCTTCTCGGCCGTCGCGCCGCCGCCGACGTCGAGGAAGTTCGCCGGCGCGCCCCCGAAGAGCTTGATCGTGTCCATCGTCGCCATCGCGAGCCCCGCCCCGTTCACCATGCACGCGATGTCGCCGTCGAGCGCGATGTAACTCAACTCGTGCCGCGAGGCTTCGACCTCGAGCGGATCCTCCTCGTCGAGATCGCGCAGCGCGGCGATCTCCGGCTGGCGAAAAAGCGCGTTGTCGTCGAAATTCATCTTCGCGTCGAGCGCGACGAGCCGCCCCTCGCCGGTGAGCACGAGCGGATTGATCTCGGCGAGCGAGGCGTCGGTCTCCCAGAAGCAGCGGTAGAGAGCCCCGAAGAGCGCCGCCGCCTCGTCGACGAGAGCCTGCGGGACGCCGATCGCGCGCGCGGTCGCGCGTGCGTCGGCCTCGCCGAGCCCCGTCTCGGGATCCGCATGCAGCTTGTGGATCTTCTCCGGGGCGCTCGCCGCCACCTCCTCGATGTCCACTCCACCCTCGGAGGAGGCCATCAGGCAGACGCGCTGGGTCACGCGGTCGACCACCATGCCGATGTAATACTCCTGGACGATCTCGGCGCCCTCTTCGACCAGAAGCCTGCGCACCGTCTGGCCGCCCGGCCCGGTCTGGGGCGTGACGAGCCGCATTCCGAGAAGCCGCGAGGCGTGCTCGCGCACTTCGTCGAGCGAGCGGGCGAGCTTCACGCCGCCGCCCTTGCCGCGGCCGCCGGCGTGGATCTGGGCTTTCACCACCCAGCGGCCGCCGCCCAGGTTTCGGGCCGCCTCGACCGCCTCCCCGACCGAAAAGCACGCGGCGCCCCTCGGCACCGGCACCCCGAATTTTCGAAACAGCGCCTTCGCTTGGTATTCGTGGATCTTCACGCGCCCCCCTGCGGATCGAGCCGCGAAGTCTAGCCTCCGGACAGGTAATACGAAAGCAGCAGCGCGAGCAGCAACGACATCACGCCGATGCCGATCGCACCGGAGGGCCAGGTGCGCGCGAGCGGTGCCTGCGGCCCGTGCAGGCGCCGCGCCTGAGCCCCGGCGCTGCGCAGCCCTGCGCGCAGGCGCGCCTCCGCGGTGGCGAACGCAGCCGCGCAGGCCGCGGCGGTGCGGGCGACGGCGCGCGCCGGCGCCCCGCGCCAGAGCCAGTCGGTGTCGAGCGTGATCGTGCGCGTGCGTTTCAGCCACCCGAGCATCGCGAAGAACGCGAGCCCCGAGAAGAGCAGGAGCTGGAGCTGCGCCACCAGATGCCAGGCGGTGTACGGCTCGTAGGTCGCCGAATACGGAAGCAGCGCATAGAGCGGCCCATAGGCGATGCCAAGCCCGATGCACAGCGCTGCCAGCAGCAGCATCGCCGCGCGCATGTTCCACGGCGGATCGGGCGGCCGCAGGCCCGAATCCTTCTGGAAGAACACGAACCACGGGAAGCCGGCGTGCAGGAAGACACCGGCGGAGGCTGCCGCAAAGAGCATCCAGACGACGAAGAGATGGCCTTCGGCGGCCGCCTGGCCGATCATGGATTTGCTGACGAAGCCGGAGGTGAGCGGAAACGACGAGCTCGAGAGCGCGCCCACGATGCCGCAGGCGCAGGTAAGCGGCATGCTGCGCCACAGGCCACCGAGATCGGTGCACAGGCGCCTTCCGGTCCTGTAGAGGACCGAGCCTGCGGACATCAGGAGCAGCGCCTTGTAGAGGATGTGCGTGAAGGCGTGCGCGGCGGCGCCGTTGAGCGCCATCGGCGTGCCGATGCCGGCGCCGGCGACCATGAACCCCACCTTGTTGACGATGCTGTAGGCGAGGATGCGTCGCATGTCGTTTTCGAGCAGCGCATACACGATGCCGTAGAAGACCATGACGAGGCCCACCGGAACGAGGATCTCGGCGCCGGGGAAGCCGCGCAGCAGCGCGTAGACCGCGGTCTTGGTCGTGAAGGCGGAGAGGAACACCATGCCGCTCCAGGACGCCTCCGGGTAGGCGTCGGGAAGCCAAGCCGAGAGCGGCCATGCGGCCGCGTTGACGAGGAAGGCGGCGAGGATCAGCCACTGCGCGAAGCCCTCGGGGCGCATCGGCGCGAACGCGGCGCTGCCGGTCTCGAGCACCTGCGCCGCGATGCCGACGAGAAGCAGGGTGCCGCCGGCGAGATGCACCATCAGATAGCGCAGGCTCGCGCGATACGCCGACGGTGTAGCCGCGCTCCAGAGCACGAGGGTCGAGCCCACCGCCATCGCCTCCCAGAACACGAAGAGCGTGAGGAGATCGCCCGCCAGAACCGCGCCGATCGCCGAGCCGGCGTAGAGAAAGGCTGCCGGAAGCTCGGCGCGGCGTTCCTGGTTCAACGCGAAGAGCGCGCCGCAGAACGCCATCAGCGCGAACACGATCGCGAAGAGCCGCGAGAGCGCGTCGGCGGCGAAGGGCACGAGCGCGAGGCCGAGGAAATCGGCGCGCCCGTGCACCCCCTCTTCCAGGTTCCATGCGAGCGCGAGCGCGCCCGCAGGCGCGGCGAGCGCGAGCGCCGCGCGCGCGCGGCCCTCCAGCGCGGCGAGCGCGAGCGCCGCCGCGACGAGCAGCAGCCCCGGGTGCGCGAGCGCGCTAGCCATCGTAATAGTCGTCGCGGCGCTTGAGGAGCGCGCCGAGCGCCTTCGCGAAGACGATCAGCCCCGCGCACGCGAGAAAGCCGTAGACCGCGTGAAACGCGAACAGCCCTTCGAGCGCGAAGTGCGGCTCGGCGGCGACGAACAGCTGCGCGGCGACGCTGGCCGCGAGCGCGAGGGCGAAGAGCGTCCACGCGAGCCGCATCTCAGCTCCGGGCGACGCGCGCGGCGAGCGCGAGCGGCAGATCGGCGAAGAAGAAGAGCAGCACCGTGAGTGCGGCGCTCGAGAGGAGCGCCGCGACCATCGTCGCCGGCGCCTCGCCGTGGGGCGCGTCGCCTGCCGGCGGCGCGACGAAGAAGGCGCGGTAGACGATCGGCAGGAAGTATGCCGCGTTGAGCAGCGTGCTCGCCGCGATCGCCGCGAGCGCAGGCCAGTGGCCGGCCTGGAGCGCCCCCCCGACGATGTACCACTTGCTCACGAACCCGGCGGCCGGCGGAAGCCCGATCATCGAGAGTGCCCCGACCGCGAACGCGGCGAAGGTCCAGGGCATGCGCCGGCCGATGCCATCCAGCTCGGAGACGCGTGTCTTGTGCGCCGCGGTATACGCCGCGCCGGCGGCGAAGAAGAGCGTGATCTTGCCGGCGGCGTGCGCCGCGATGTGCAGCACCGCGCCCGCGATCGAGAGCGGTGCGAGGATCGCGGCGGCGAGCACCACGTAGGAGAGCTGGCTCACGGTGGAATACGCGAGCCGGCGCTTCAGGTTGTCCGAGCGCAGCGCGACGAGCGAAGCGCCGACGAGGGTGAAGCCCGCGATCCACCCGATCGGGCCGAACGCCCCCGCCTCGGTGCCGAAGACATAGACCACGACCTTCACGATGCAGAAGACGCCGGCCTTCACCACCGCGACCGCGTGCAGCAGAGCCGACACCGGCGTGGGGGCGACCATCGCCGCCGGAAGCCAGCGATGCAGCGGCATCAGCGCCGCCTTGCCGATGCCGAAGGCGTAGAGCGCCGCGAGCCCTGCCGCCGTCGGGCCCTCGATGCGACCGGCCAGGATGCCGCCGGCGGCGAAGTCGAGCGTTCCCGCGAGCATCCAGGTGATCGCGATCGCCGGCAGCAGGAACAGCATCGAGGTCGCGAGCAGGAGCGCGAGATAGGTACGCCCGCCCCGGCGCGCCTCCGCGTCTCCATGGTGCGTCACCAACGGCCAGGTGACGAAGGTGAGCGCTTCGTAGAAGAGGTAGAGCGTGAGCAGGTTCGCGGATGCCGCGACCCCGATCGCCGCGCCGATCGCGAGCGCGAAGCAGGCATAGAAGCGGCTCTGGCAGGGCTCGCGATTGGCGCGCAGGTAGCCGATCGAGTAGATCGCGCTCACGAACCAGAGCACCGAGGCGACGAGCGCGAAGAGCAGGCCGAGCGGCTCGAGCTCCAGCGCGAGCGCCAGCCCGGGCAGGATCTCGACGAGGCGCAGCGCCGGCCGCTCGCCCGCGAGCACCGCGGGAGCGAGCGCCGCGACCGCGACGACCAGCACCGCAGCGGCCGCGAGCGAGGCCGTCTCGCGCAGGTTCGGCCGGCGGTGCAGCAGCGCCGCCGCGAGCGCGGCGGCGCAGGGCGCGCCGAGCGCCAGCGCGAGCAGCGCTTCGCCGCTCACTTCGCACCCCGCCCGAGGAACTCCACCGCCTCGCGCGCCGCCCCGACGTTGAACGAGGTCTCGAAGCCGAAGTACACGCACAGCAGCACGAACGCGAGCGCGGCGGCGAGCATCGGCCCCGGCGCCTCGGCGCGCACCGCGCCCGCCGGCGCCGGGCGAAGGTAGGCGACTTCCACCACGCGCCAGACGTACAGCGCGGCGAGCAGCGAGCTCGCGAGGATCGCGGCGACCACCCAGCCGTGGCCGCGCTCGAGCGCCGCGAGCACCAGATACCACTTGGTGACGAAGCCGGCGGTGCCGGGAACGCCGACGAGCGATAGCCCAGCGATCGCGAGCCCGAAGGCGGTGAGCGGCATGCGCCGAGCGAGGCCCGCGAGGCCCGCCACGCCGAGCGCGCCGGCGCCCGAGCGCAGCGCCACCCCGCCGAGGAGCGCGAAGACCGCGCCCTTGGCGACGCCGTGGTTGACGAGGTGCGCGAGCGCGGCGGTGAGGCCCGCGGCGTTGTCCAGGCCGATGCCGAGCGTGACGTACCCGACCTGCGCGACGCTCGACCAGGCGAAGAGCCGCTTCACGTCCTGCTCGTACACCGCCACCAGCGACGCCACCAGCATCGCGGCGACCGAGAGCACGATCAGCACCGCGCCGGTCGGCAGCCGCTCGAAGAGCGTCAGCGGGTCGAACACCGCGTAGTAGTAGCGCAGGAGCACGTACACCGAAACCTTGGTCGCGGTCGCGGCGAGAAACGCCGACACCATCGAGGGCGCGCAGGCGTAGGCGTTCGGCAGCCACTGGTGCAGCGGAAAAAGCGCGAGCTTCAATCCGACGCCGACGGTGATGAAGGCGAGTGCCGCGAGCACCGGCCGCAGCTCGGTCACCGCGCGCAGCCGCTCGGCGATGTCGGCGAGGTTGAGCGTGCCGGTCATGAGGTAGAGGAGCCCGACCCCGATCACGTAGAACGTCGCTCCCACCGTGCCCATCAGCATGTACTGGTAGGCGGCCACCAGCGCCCGGCGCCGGGCGCCGAGCGCGATCAGCACGTAGGTGGCGAGCGAGGAGATCTCCAGAAACACGAAGAGATTGAACGCATCGCCGGTGATCACCATGCCGAGCAGGCCCGCGAGCGCGAGGCAGTACATCGCCCAGGCGAGGTAGCGGCGCTCGGGCGCGATCTCCGCGAGGAACGAGCGTGCGCCGTACGGGGCGACGAGCGCGGCGGTGAGCGCGACCAGCACCAGGACGAAGGCCGAGAGCGCATCTACGCGGTACTCGATCCCCCACGGCGGCGGCCAGCTGCCGAGCGCATAGGACAGCGTGCCGTGCGTGCCGACGCCGGCGAGGAGGAGCACCGCGCAGACGAGCGCGCCGTAGCTCGCCGCGCTCGCCACGATCCAGCCGACGCGCGCCGAGCGCAGGAGCACGATCGCCGGGGCGGCGGCGAGCGGCAGCACCACCACGAGTGCCGGCAGATGCGCGCGCATCAGCGCCGCGGCCGTTCGGGCCCCTCGGCGCGGTCGAGCTCCAGGATCTCGTCTTCCTCGACCGTGCCGTAGGCCTCGCGGATGCGCACCACGATCGCAAGCCCGAGAGCGAGTGTCGCCACGCCGACCACGATCGCGGTGAGGATGAGCACGTGCGGCAGGGGGTTCGCGTAGGTGGCATAGCCCTCGGCGACGATCGGTGCGGTGCCGCCGATGAGCTTTCCGGGAGCGATGTAGAGCAGATACACCGAGCTCTGCGCGATCGAGAGACCGATCAGCTTTTTGAAGAGGTTGCCGCGCGCCACGACGATGAAAATCCCCCCCACGAGGAGCGCGATCGTCGCCCAGTAGCTGAAGTGCGACGCGATCGCGTTCACCGCTCGACCTCGCGTCCGCGTGCGGCGAAGAGGTAGAAGAGCTTGAGCATCGCGCCGGCGACCGTGAGCCCGACCCCGGCCTCGACCCAGAAGATGCCGCGGTGCTGGCCGCTGACCGGATCGCCGCCGAGGACGAAATAGTCGAGGTAGTTGCCGCCGAGGGCGAGGCCGGCGAGCCCGACCGCGGCGTAGAGCGCGACCCCCGCGGCGAGCAGCGCCTCGGCAAGCCGGTCGGAGAGCAGACGGCGCGCGGCGGCAAGGCCGTAGATGAGCGCGTAGAACACGATCGCGGCCGCGGCGATGACACCGGCCTGGAATCCGCCGCCCGGCCCGTAGTCGCCGTGGAACTGCACATAGAGCGCGAACATCAGCAGGAACGGGATGAGGAGCTTCGCGATGACGCGCAGCACGAGATCGCTTCTCACCGCCGCGGCTCCTTCTCCTCGCGCCGGCGCCGGCGCAGCAGTGCCACCACGCCGGCGCCGGCGGTGAACACCACGATCGTCTCGCCGAGCGTGTCGTAGCCGCGGTAGCTCGCGAGCACCGCGGTCACCACGTTCGGCACGCCGGTCTCGCGCGGCCCCTCCTCGAGGTAGCGCGGCACGACGTGCGTGTGGATCGGCGCCTCGGGATCGGAAAACGCCGGAAGGCCGAGCGTGCCGTAGACGAGCACCGTGCCGACCCCTGCCGCGAGCGCGAGCGGAAGCCACGGCCGGTGCAGCGGCTTCGCCTCGGCGCCGCCGACGAGATGCAGCGCACCGAGCAGCAACACGGTGGAGACGCCGGCACCGACCGCCGCCTCGGTCATCGCGACGTCCACCGCGTCGAGCGCCACCAGCACCGTCGCCATCAGGAAGCTGTAGGCCGAGGCGAGCACCACCGCGGCGAAGAGATTGCGCTGGCCCGCGATGCCGACGATCGCGAGCACCATCGCCGCCAGCAGCACGTTGACGATCAGCGCTTCCATGCGTCGCTGCCGGCCGCGAGCAGCGGAGCGAGTGCGCGCACGCGCGCGGCACGCGCGAGCGCGTGCGCCGCGGCCGGGCTGGTGAAGAAGAGCAGCAGCCCGATGGCCACGAGCTTGACCGCGGCGAGCGACACACCGGCCTGCAGCAGGAGCCCCGCCAGGATCAGCATCGCGCCGGCCGAATCGCACAGGCTCGCGGCGTGCAGCCGGGTGTAGAAATCCGGCATGCGCAGAAGCCCCACCCCGCCGACGAGGCAGGCGAGCGCCCCGGCGGCCAGCAGGAACGCGCTCGCGAATTCCACCGCCGCGCTCATGGCGCAGCCTCCTCGCCCGGGTCGCCGAGGTCGCCGCGGCTGAAGAACTTCAGCACCGCGACCGTCCCCACGATGTTGAGCAGTCCGTAGACGATCGCGAGGTCGAGGAAGTCCGGGCGGCCGCCGAGAAAGCCGATCGCGGAAAGGAGCAGTACCGACACGGTGCCGATCGTGTTCGCCGCGAGGAGCCGGTCGAACACGGTGGGCCCGAAGAGCGCGCGCACGAGCACCAGTGCGAGCGTCGCGAGCAGTGCCGCGACGGTGGCTGCGAGCATCAGGGCTCGCCTCCTTCGAAGCGGCGCACGCGGCGGTCCATCTCGCCGCCGGCAAGCGCCGCCGCGCTCTCGCGGGTGAGCGCGTGCACCAGGAATTCTCCGTGGCGGGCCTCGACGGTGATCGTGCCGGGCGTGAGGGTGATCGAATTCGCGTGCGTCACCAGCCCGACCGTGCTCCGCTGCGACGGACGGAAGCGCACCGCGGTCGGGCTCACCGGAAGACGCGGATGCAGCACGATGCGCGCCACCGCGAGCGCAGACTTCAGGATCTCGAGCGCGAGCCACGGCCAGTAGCCGAGCGCCGCCGGCACGAGGTGGATCGGATGGCCTTCGCGGTCGGCCACCTCCATGCGGTGCGCGAGCGCCGCCACCGCGATCGCGCCCGCCGCGCCCGCGCCGACCAGAAACGGCGTGTACAGGCCCGACATCAGCAACCAGAATGCGAACAGCGAGCCCGCGAGCGCCGCCGGTTCGAGGAAGCGCATCGAACCGCTATCCTCCCCGCACCCCGTCCCGCCGGCCGTCGCCCTCCCCGCGCTCCTCCTCGCGCTCGCGCAGATGCGCCCACAGGCCGACCGCCGCCACCACCAGCGGCAGCACCAGCAGGAAGGCGAGCGCGCGGTCGAGCTCGCCGAACCAGGCGAACCATGCCGCGAGGTCGAACGCTCCGGACAGACCGGCGGAGTCGCTGCCCATGCGCGGAGCTTCGCATCGCCACGCCGGCGCCGGAATTCGCGAAAGCGCGTACGCGGTTTCGCGTACGGGCGCGGGGGTCCGACTTGCGCGCCGCGGCGCTGCGGACGAAGATCACGCGTCCGATGCGCGCACGAGCCACCTATCTGCGCGATGTCGCGGTGTTCGTGCCGGGCTACGTCGCGCTCGCCTGGGCGAGCCACATCGAGCCCGCCGGGCCGTTCGCGATCGCGCCGTGGAATCCACAGCCGGCGCTCGCGATCGTCTGGATGCTGCTCGGCGGGCTACGCTACGCGCCGGCGGTGTTCGTCGCGATCTTCTTCGCCGAACTCTTCGTGCGCGGCACTCCGGCGGGCCCGGCGTTCGCCCTGCTCGTCGCGCTGGTGCTCGCCGCCGGCTACGCCACGATCGCGGCCGCGCTGCGCACGCTCCTCGCACCCAATCCCGCGCTGCGCACCGCGCGCGAGCTCACCGCCTTCGTGCTCGCGATCGGAGCCGGCACCGCCGCGCTCGGCGCCGCGTTCGTCGGCCTGCTGCAGGCGCTCGCGCCGGCCGCCGAAAGCGGTTTCGGAGAGCTGTGGTTGCGCTTCTGGGTCGGCGATACCGTCGGAATGCTCGTCACCGCACCGCTGCTCTTGGTGGCCGCCGATGGCGCGCGCCGCCGTGCGCTCGCCGGACTCGCGCGCCGGCCGGAGACCGCCGCACAGGCGGCGGTGCTCGTCGCGACGCTCTGGCTCATCTTCGACGACGCGCTCGGCAACGACCCGGCGCGGCACTTCTACCTCCTTTTCGCGCCGCTCATCTGGATCGCGGCGCGCGGCGGCATGCACGCCGCCGCCGCCGCCGCGCTGGTGGTGCAGATCGGCGCCGTGCTCGGAATGAAGACCGCGCTCGGCGCACGGCTACCGGCGGTCGAGCTCCAGGCGCTGGTGGCCGCGTTCACGCTCACCGGGCTCTACCTCGGCATGATGGTGGAAGAGCGCGAGCGCGCAGCCGAAGGGCTGCGCCAGACGCTGCGCCTCGCGGCCGCGGGCGAGATGGCGGGGGCGATCGCGCACGAGGTGAACCAGCCGCTCACCGCGCTCGCCAACTACGGTCAAGTGGCGCAGCGCTTCGTCGGCGAGGGGGCGGGCAGCGATCCGCGCCTTGCCGAGCTGATCGCGAAGATGCTCGCCGAGGCGCAGCGCGCGGCCGATGTCGTGCGCCGGCTGCGCGACCTCTTCCGCGAGGGCACGACGCGGCTCGAGCGCGTCGGGATCGAGACGCTGCTCGCCGCCGCGCGGCGCATCGGCGCGCACCAAATCGGCGCACGGCCGATCGCCTTCGAGGCGAGCGCCGAGCCGGGGCTCGGCGCTCTCTACGTCGATCGGCTGCAGGTCGAGCTCGTGCTGCGCAACCTGATCGCGAACGCGGTAGAAGCGATCGGCGAACGCCCCGGGCGCATCGCGCTCGTCGCGCGCCGGCACGGCATCGGGCAGGTGCGCTTCGTGCTCACCGACAGCGGGCCTGGAATCGCGCCGGGGGCGGGCGAGCGCATCTTCGAGCCGCTGCGCTCGGGCAAGCCCTCGGGCATGGGCCTCGGGCTCGCGATCAGCCGCGCGATCGCGGAAGCGCACGGCGGAGCGCTCGAGGCGCGCGCCGCCGCGCACGGCGAGTTCCACCTCACGCTGCCGTGCGCCCAGGCGGGGGATTGAAGGGATGGGCGAGCCGCCGACCGTGTACCTGATCGAGGACGATGCCTCGGTCCGGGACTCGATCGCGCTGATGCTCGGACTCGCGGGCTACCGCACCGCGCTGTTCGCCGACGCCGAATCGTTCCTCGCCGCCGTGCGCGGGGAGGCAGGCGGCTGCGTGCTCACCGACCTGCGGCTTCCCGGCCTTTCGGGCCTCGAGCTCCAGGCCGAGCTGCGCGCGCGCGGAATCCGGCTCCCGGTGATCGTCATCACCGCACACGGCGACGTCGCGAGCGCGCGCCGCGCCTTCCTCGCCGAAGCGGTGGATTTCATCGAGAAGCCCTTCGAAGAGGAGCCGCTTCGCGCGGCGATCGAGGCGGCACTCGCGCGCGAGCGCGAGCACCGGGCGCGCGAGGAAGCGCGGCGCGCCGACGCCGCGCGCCTTGCCGCGCTCACCGCACGTGAGCGCGAGGTGCTGGAGCAGGCGGCGCTCGGACTGCACGCGAAGGAGATCGCCCGCGCGCTCGGAATCAGCCCGCGCACGGTGGAAGTGCACAAGACGCGCATCATGGCGAAGCTCGGCGTGCGCAACGTCGCCGAACTCGTGCGTTTCGCGCTCGCGGCCGGCAGCGGCGAGCGCCCGCGGCGCACCGGCTAGAATCGGCCGCATGCGCTACGTGCTCGCCCTCGACCAGGGCACCAGCAGCTCGCGCGCGATCGTCTTCGACGAGACCGGTGCGCCGGTGGCGAAGGCGCAGCTCGAGTTCCGGCAGTGGTACCCCGCGCCGGGCTGGGTGGAGCACGATCCCGAAGATCTCTGGCGCACGACGCGCGAGGTGGCGCGCCAGGCGCTGCGGCTCTCCGGGCTGCGGGCGACCGACCTCGTCGCCTGCGGGATCGCGAACCAGCGCGAGACCACGCTCCTCTGGGATCGGCAGAGCGGCGAGCCGCTCGCGCGCGCGATCGTATGGCAGGACCGGCGCACCGCCGCGGCGTGCGAGGAGCTCAAGCGCATCGGCGCCGAAAGCCTGGTGCGCGAGCGCACCGGGCTCCTGCTTGATCCCTACTTCTCCGCGACCAAGCTCGCCTGGCTGCTCGACCATGTTCCCGGCGCGCGGGCGCGGGCCGAGCGCGGCGAGCTCGCCTTCGGCACGGTGGACTCCTGGCTCGTGTGGAAGCTCTCGGGCACGCGCACGCATGTCACCGACCCTTCCAACGCCTCGCGCACGCTCCTCTTCAACATCCACAGCGGCGACTGGGATCCGGAGCTGCTGCAGCTTTTCGACGTCCCGCGCGCGATCCTGCCCGATGTCTATCCTTCGTCGCATGCCTTCGGCATGCTCGCGCCCGCGGTGCTCGGCGACGCCGTGCCGATCACCGGCATCGCCGGCGACCAACAGGCGGCGCTCTTCGGCCAGGGCTGCCATCGCGCCGGTCTCGCGAAGAACACCTACGGCACCGGCTGCTTCCTGCTGCTGCACACCGGCGCCCGCGCGGTGCATTCGCAGAACGGGCTTCTCGCGACCGCCGCGGCGCAGGTCGGCCGCGCGCTCGATGCGCGCGACGTCGAGCGCCAGTATGCGCTCGAAGGAAGCGTTTTCATCGCCGGGGCGGTGGTGCAGTGGCTGCGCGACGGGCTCGGGTTCTTCGCCTCCTCCGCCGAGGTCGAGGCGCTCGCGCGCCAGGTGCCCGATAGCGGCGACGTCCATCTCGTGCCGGCATTCGCCGGGCTCGGTGCGCCGTACTGGGACCCGCATGCGCGCGGTACGATCGTCGGGCTGACGCGCGGAAGCTCGCGCGCGCACCTTGCGCGCGCGGCGCTCGAATCCATCGCCTTTCAGAGCGCCGACGTGCTCGAAGCGATGCAGAAGGACGCTGCCGCGCCGCTCGTCGAGCTGCGGGTGGACGGCGGCGCGGCGGCGAACGATCTCCTGATGCAGTTCCAGGCCGATCTCCTCGGCGTGCCGGTGCTGCGTCCGAAGGTGCTGGAGACGACCGCGCTCGGGGCGGCGTTTCTCGCCGGGCTCGCGGTGGGACTGTGGCGCTCGCCAGAACAGACCGCCGCGCTCTGGCGCCTGGACCGGGGCTTCGAGCCGCGCATGTCGCGCGACGAGGCGGCGGGGCGGATCGCGCGCTGGCGCGCGGCGGTCGAGCGCGCGCGCGGCTGGGCCGCCTAGCGCGCGCTCAGGGCGCGGCAGTGCCCCAGAGACGCCGGGCGAACGCCGGATAGTCCCGCGCCATCTCGCGCGCCACCGGCCCGCGCAGCAGCGCGAGCTCGCGTTCGCCGGGCTCCGGCGTATGCGGGACGCGCTCGGGCGCGTCGTAGTCGAAGCCGGTGTGCTCGCGCACCTCTTCTGCGCTGTGGCCCGGATGCACGGATTGCAGGCGGAAGCGGCGCCGTTCGGGCTGCCACAGAAAGAGCGCGCGGCCGGTGAGAAGCGCCTGCGGTCCTCCGCGCCGCGGCACCCCGGGCGGGCTCCATCCCGGCGCCGAGACGAACTCGACGCGCGGCACCAGCACCCGGCGCGTGTGCTCCTCGCGAAAGAGGATCGTGCGCCTCGCGGCGAAGACCATGAACGCGGAGCCGTAGGAACCGGGAAAGCGCCGCCCGCCGGCCGAGACCAGGTTCACGTTCGCCTCGCCGTCGATCTCGGCGCCGCCGAGAAAGAAGACGTCGATGCGGCCTTGGCCCGCGAGATCGAAGAGCTCGCGCGAGCCTTCGCTGAAGGGATTGCCGCTGCGGCGGTGGAGCAGCGAGATGCGCGGGCGCGCGCCTTCGTGCGCGCGCGCGAGCAGACAGCCCGCCGCCGGCACCGGCGACGCCGCGCCGACGGCGACATGCGCCGCGCCGGCCACGAGCCGCGCGATCGTGCAGGCGAGGAGTTCCGCTGGCGCCCAGCTCACGCCGGTACCGCGGCGAGCACGAACTCTTCGAGATAGCGCGCGAAGCCCGCCGGCGTGCGCGCCGCTTCGGCGTAATATGCAAGATGCATGTCGTCCACGCCGTAGAGGCCGGGGACCCCGAGCGGCCAGGCGCCGCGTGGCGCCGGCGCCACCGCGCTCACGTACACCGACGAAATCACCCCCGGAGCGAGGATCTCGTCCTCCAGCATGGAGTCCTCGCGCAGCTCTTCCACCGTCACGAAGCAGGCGCGCGCGGCGTGCGCCATCGTCGCGAGCTCGCGTCGGCGCCCGACCCAGACGTTGCCCGCCCGGTCAGCCCAGCGAGCGTGGAAGAGCGCGACCTCCGGCACGATCGCTTGTGCGACGACGAGCGGTGCTCCGCTGAAGGGATCCGCGATCGTCTTCCAGTCCTCGCGCCGGGCGAGGAGATCGGATCCGAGCACCCCCCCGAGCGGCATGAATGGCACGCCCTTTTCGGCAGCCTGCAGCGCCGAATGCACCATCGGGCAGGTGCTGTCGCGCATGCGCACCGCCCCGCGCTCGACCGCCTCGACGAAACGCGGCGCCATGCCCGCCTCCCCGAGGCTGACCGCGCTCGACTCGACCTCGGCGACGCAGCCCGCGCCGACGAGCAGATCGGCCGCCATGCCGAGCACCGGCACGCCGAGGAGCCGCAGGCCGCGCGCGCGCCGGCGCACGAGCGCGCGCACCACCGCCATCGCGGGCGTCGAGTAGTCGGGCGGAAGAGCGACGAGCGCCCCGTCGGGGATCTTGGCCGCGATCGCCTCCGGGCCCGGGAGAACGCGCGTCTCGTTCGCCGGCAGCGCTTCCATCAGCCGCTGTGCGGAAAACCGGCTGCGTCGTGGAGCACCATGATCGCCTGCGGCACGCCGCTGGCGAGGCTCGCGGCCGAGCGCACCTGCTCCCTGCCGCAGGCGGGACACCGGTACAGCGGAGATTCGACCTCGACACGGAACGCCGGCGCGCCTTCGAAGGCGAAGTCGAGCCCGAAGCGGCCCTCGCGTTCGGACTGGTCGGGAAGCTGTGCGCCGCAGGCGCAGTGGTATTTCTTGAAGAGCAAACCCTTCGCCTCGCCGCCGGGAATCTCCCTGCCGAAGCGCTCGCGCAGCGAGCGCAGCAGCCAGAGCATGAAATCGGGGTGCACCGGTTCGGCGTGCCCCTTCGGGCAGCGGAGCAGCGGAAGTCCGAGCACGCTCAGCCGCAGCGGCGGTTCGCCCGCCGAGACCCGCTCGCGCTGCGCAGGTTCCATCGCGCCGCTGCAACGCGAGCAACGCTTCGCCTTCTCTTCCATGGACCCTCCTCCTCGCTCTGGGGTACGTTACGTCGTCCCTCCCACCGTGAGTCCGTCGACACGCAGCGTCGGCTGTCCTACCCCCACCGGCACGTTCTGGCCGTCCTTGCCGCAGGTACCGATGCCGGGGTCGAGCGCGAGGTCGTTGCCGACCATGCTGACGCGCGTGAGCACGCTCGGCCCGTCGCCGATCAGCGTCGCACCCTTGACCGGCTGCGTCACCCGTCCGCCCTCGATCCGGTAAGCCTCCGACGCGGAAAACACGAATTTCCCGTTCGTGATGTCCACCTGCCCGCCGCCGAAGCTCACCGCGTAGAGGCCCTGGTCCACGCTCGCGAGGATCTCCTGCGGATCGTACCGTCCGGCGAGCATATAGGTGTTCGTCATGCGCGGAAGCACCAGATGCGCGAACGACTCGCGCCGCCCGTTGCCGGTGATCGGCATCTTCATGAGGCGCGCGTTGAGGCTGTCCTGGAGGTAGCGGCGCAGGATGCCGTCCTCGATGAGCACCGTGCACCGCGTCGGGTTGCCCTCGTCGTCCACGCTGAGCGAGCCGCGCCGGCCGACGAGCGTGCCGTCGTCCACCACCGTGACGCCGGCTGCGGCGACGCGCTCGCCGATCCGCCCGGCGAACGCGGAACTGCCCTTGCGGTTGAAGTCGCCTTCGAGGCCGTGGCCGACCGCCTCGTGCAGCAGGATTCCCGGCCAGCCGGGTCCGAGCACCACCGTCATCGTGCCGGCGGGCGCCGGCTTCGCCTCGAGGTTGACGAGCGCCTGCGAGACCGCGCGGCGCGCGTATTCCTCGAGCACCGCATCGCTGAAGTGCGCGTAATCCGTGCGGCCGCCGCCACCGGCCACCCCGGTCTCGCGCCGGCCGTTCTGCTCCGCGATCACCTGCAGCGAGAGCCGCACCAGCGGGCGCACGTCGGCCGCGAGCACGCCGTCGGAGCGTGCCACCAGCACCACCTCGTAAGAGCCCGACAAGCTCGCCATCACCTGCACGATGCGCGGGTCGAGCGCGCGGCAGAGGCGCTCCAGACGCTCGAGGAGCGCCACCTTCGCCTCGTCGGCGAGCGAGGCGAGCGGATCGAGCGGCTCGTAGCGGCGCACCGCCCGGCGCGCGCGCCCCACCTTCGCCTTTTTCCCTCCTCCGGCGGCGGCGATGGCGCGCACCGCGCGCGCCGCATCGGCGAGCGCCTGCGGGCGGATGTCGTCGGAGTACGCGAACGCGGTCTTCTCTCCCGAGACGGCGCGCACCCCGACGCCCTGCTCGATCGCGAAGCTACCCGACTTGACGATGCCCTCCTCCAGGCTCCAGCTCTCCGAACGCACGTACTGCAGGTAGAGATCCGCCCAGTCGATCCGGCGCGCGGCAAGCGCACCGAGCACGCGCTCGAGCGCACGCGGTTCGAGCTCGTTCGGCGCAAGCAGACAAGCGTCGGCGGCAGCGAGCAGGGGATCGGTCTTCATCGCAGCGGTTTTCCTCCAGGATGGGGCATCTCAGTTCGCGGGCACCCGCAACGGATCGTCGCTCGGCATCGCGGGCGGCGCGCGCAGCGGTTCGACCTTCGGGTCGCTCCAGGTTCCGCTCACGCGGTACTCGAAGGCGCTCAGTTGTCCGAGCGGATCGCCGAGGATCTTCTGTGCGAGCATCGTCGCCACGCCCGCGGCCGGGTGCACCAGGCCGATGACCGTCGACGCGACCCCGTCCATGCGCGGCACGACGCGTACCTGCAGGTTCTGCGCCTCGAGGTTGAGGTCGACGAGGCCGCTCATCGTCACCTCGGCCGCCGGTCCGCGCATACGGAAGTCCTGTGTGGTCATCACGCCGCGCTCGATCGCGAGGCTCGCGGTGATGCCGTCGAACTTGAAGCCCTTCGAGAACACGTCGCGAAAATCGAGGGTGATGCGCCGCGGCAGCATCTGCAGGCTCATGAGTGCGACCAGCTTGCCGATCCCCGGCTCGATCTCGAGGAACTGGCCGTCCTGTGCCTCGATCGCGAGCCGGCCTCCGAGGGTGGCGTAATCGAGGGTGAGCGGGTCGCCTTTCCACTCGAGGCTGCCGCTCAGGCGGGCGCGGCCTCCCTTTACCTGCTCCGGGTAGCCGAGCCGGTCGAGGAAGGCGCCGAGATCGGACACTTCGAGCGCGAGGTCGAGCGCGGTCCGCGACCCGACACCGGTGCGCCAGATTCCCTTGCCCGCAAGCGAGGACTCCAGGCTCGCGAGCACGAGCTTCTCGATCCGCCAGTCGCCTCCTTCGGGGCGCGCCATCACCTGCAGGCGCCCGAGCCTGCGGCCCCGGTGCACCAGCTCCTCGACCGCAAGGTCGAGCACCGGCATCTCCTTCGGTCCCTCGCCCGGTCGGGCGCCGGGGGACTCGTCCGGAATCTGGAAATGCTTCAGGCGCGCCACCAGGCGGCCTGTGCCTTCGGCGCGGTACACCACCTCGCCCGAGAGCTCGGCGGCGGCGATGCTCGCCGACCAGCCGCCCTTCTCGCTCGCACCCTGCAGGGCGACCTCGCGAAGTCGTCTGCCGAACGCGTCCAGGATGCCGACACGCAGGTCGAAACTCGTGCCTTCCCCCTCGATCGCGGCTCCCTCGGCGAGCAGCGACAGCCAGCGGTCGAGGTCGAGCGCCGGCAACGCGCCGCGCACCGTCAAGCCGCGGCGCTCCGGAACGTGCGGCTCCGCGCCCGCCGCAGGGTGGACGAGCACCAGCGCGCGCTGCGTGCGCATCGCTCCGCGCGCGTCGGCGGCGCGCAGGAGCTCGGCGGCGAGGACGCGGCCGCCCGGAGGACCGAGCGCGAGCGAGACGCGCTCGCGCGCCTCGCCGGGCACGAGCTCCAGGCGCAGCGCCAGCGGATCGCCGGCACGCTTGGCAAGCGGTGCCGGAAGGGCGCTCGCTACCCCCTGGAGCGGCGACACGAGGACGAGCCGCCGCTGGCCGCCGAGGAGCGTCACCGTGGCGCTGTAGTCTGCGGCGCCGGAAAGAAACCGCCGCCACGGATGGTCGAAGACCGCACCGAGCGCCTCGACCGCCGCGCGCCCGCGCGCCTGGAGCACCGGCGTCATGCCGGAGCCACTCTCGCCCGAGATCGTCACCTGCCCGCCCAAGAGCGCACCGCGCAGCTCGTGCAGCGTGAGCGACGATTCGGTGAAGCCGATGCGCCCGCTCGCCCCGGCGATCGGCGGCAGGCGCGAATCGAGCGTGATCGTGTTGCCGGAGAACTGGTACTCGCCCGCGACGCGCGTGCGCTCGAGCTCCTGCAGCGGCAGGTCGAGGCGCAGCCGCAGGCGGCCGCGGCCGACGGCGACCAGATCGTCGGCGAGCCCCTCGACTTTCTCCCGCAGCGGGCTCGCTTGCACGAAGCGGAGGAAATCCGCGCTCGGGCCTTCGGCGTGGCCCTCGACCGCGAGCTGCGGCTCGGATGCGGCGAGGCTCGGGATCGTGGCGCGCACGCCCGAAAGGCGCACGCCGTAGATCGCGCCCGAGCGCCCCGCTACCTCCATGCGCTCGCGCTCGAACAGGACGTCGGCCTCGATGTCGCGGATCCGCGGCCAGCCCTCGGCGTAGTCGAGCACCCCGCCCGAGACCCGCACCGCCACCTGGAACTGGCCCTTCGTCGCGT
>Ga0308420_1000053_pt1 | contig 40294 bp, 38 predicted proteins | sample HotsprSampleMS55_FD_203802 | JGI IMG/M metagenome (GOLD analysis project Ga0308420, IMG submission 203802) | Hot spring phototrophic mat microbial communities from Mushroom Spring, Yellowstone National Park, Wyoming, United States - 20090730_MS55 ... | reverse complement strand
TCATGCCCCGGATCCCCGAGGTCATCCGTTCTGAAATCGCCAGCCCCGCCGCGTCGTCCTTGGCCGTATTGATGCGCAGCCCAGAACTTAACCGCTGCATCGCGGTTTGCAGATCAAGCCCGCTCTTATACAGGTTGCGCTGAGCGTTCAGGCTCATGACATTGGTGTTGATCACGCTCATGCTCATGGTATTTCCCTTGATACGTTAGGCCTGTTTCATGCTGCGGCGCTACTGCCCCAGACTCAATGTTTTCTTTAGCAAATCTCGTGCCGTATTGAGCACCTCAACGTTGTTCTGGTACGAGCGCGAAGCGGAAATCATGTTGACCATCTCCTCAACCACATTGACGTTGGGCATGCGCACGTACCCCTTCTCATCTGCAGCAGGGTTGTGCGGGTCGTACACCAGCCGAAAAGGGGCCGCGCTTTCGACGATCTCCTTGACCCGCACCCCTTTGGCCATCTCCCCTTGAACCGGTTTGACCTGAAAAACGACCTGCTTGCCGCGATAGGGTTGCCCCTTTTCGTCGACAACGCTCTCGACGTTAGCCAAGTTCGACGCCGTCGTGTTAAGGCGCACCGACTGAGCCGTAAGCGCCGAACCGGCTACGCCAAAGATGTTCAGAAGACTCATCGCCCCGCTCCTTACTGCCCAGTGATTGCGGTGCGCATTCCGCGCAGCAGCCGGTTAATAAAATTGAGGCTCGCTTCATAGTAGAGGGTCGTCTCAGCAAAAGCGGCCCGTTCCTGGTCCATATCGACAGTGTTGCCATCGACCGCACTCTGCACCTCGGTACGGTAGCCGGTAAAAGGCGCTAAGGGGTCGGCTTCCGCTCGGTTTCCCGCCAAATGGGCTGCGTGGGTCCGTTTCAGTGGCGAGCCAGCAACACCCGCCCCCCTCTGTCCCACTGCAGCAAGCGCCGCACGAAAATCGAGATCCTTCGCCTTATAATGAGGCGTGTCGGCGTTGGCGATGTTTGACGCGATCAGTTGTTGCCGTTGGCTATGCACCTGCATCGCCTTGCGCTGAAACGCCAGTACCGATTCCATCTTGTCCATGGCCGTTCTCCTTTCTTCCTACTCACTAGATAGAGCAGGTTCCATGCCAGACAGAATAGCCGATTCATTACCTGCCGATCCGCCAAAAAACGGGGAAAAATCCTGGCAATTGCCCCGTAGAGGGAAGTTGGCAATTGCCGCCTCGCGACATGCGGCGGCATTTGTCGCCTTTGCTACCGCCTTAACGGCAGCTTTTGCCGCCCGTTCCGCAACGAGCGAACCTCTGACCCAGGCAACGTTGGAAACCATCGTGACCGATTTCGTGCAGAACCAAACTGCTGGCCTTAGCGATGCGGTGCGCATTGAAGTAACCTGGCCAACCGACGCTAGCCGCCTGCCGCCGTGCACCGTGGCAGCGCCGGAGTTACCTCCGGGACAACGACTCTGGGGCCGAATCTCGGTAACGCTGCGCTGCCTTGCTCCCCAGCCGTGGCAAATCAATATCCCCGTACTGGTTCGCCGCTTTGGCTCCTACGTCGTCACCACTCGGGCATTGCGCCCGCGTAGCGAAGTAACCACCGCCGACCTGAGTGTGCAGGAGGGAGAGATGACCTTCCTACCCGAAGATCTTGTGCGCACGCCGGATGAGGCGGCGGGCAAAATCGTGCGTGTAGGGATCGCTGCTGGCCAGCCGTTACGCAGCGCCTGGCTAGAGACCCCCATCGCGGTACGCAACGGAGATACCGTCAAGGTAATCTACCAAGGGGCGCACTTTCGCGTCGAGACCGAGGGGCGGGCGATGAACGGAGCAGCCGTGGGCGAACGGGTTCGTGTCCGCTTGGGCAACGGGCAGGTTGTGGAAGGGGTTGCCGCCCGCGCCGGAGTAGTGCACACTACCCAATAAATGGCTCAAGTTTTTCTGCACTGTACCGTAAACACTCGCAACCACACGACAAGGAATCGATTGTGAAAGTCACCTCACTCCCCACAGACCCGCTTGCAAGCAAACCGGGTCCCTCTATCAATGACTCAGCGGTCCGTGCAAACCGCTCTCAAGGGTCGGCTTTGCCCACCGCAACGCCCTCTTCTTCCCTGGAAGTCACCCTCTCCCCTCAAGCCAACCTGCTGGCCCATGCGGAGCAGTTGATGGAAAAGGTTCCCGAAATCGACTGGCAGCGCGTCGATGAGCTGAAGCAGGCCATCCAGAGCGGCCAATTTCGGATAAACCCCGAAAAGATCGCCGACCGGCTGGTCAGCGAAGTCGAACACCTGCTGAGCCAAGGGCAATGAGCGAGGCAGCACCCACCCCTACCCAGGTAACTTTGCTAGCCAAGATCCTCCAGGAAGAGGGAGCTACCCTGGAGCGGTTCCTAGCGCTCCTCTACGAAGAGGAGGCAGCGCTCCTTGGTAACGACCCCAGTGCGGTAGAAGCGGTCATTCAGCGCAAAAATGAGCTCGCCGAAAAGTTGCAGGGGTTCGAGCGGCAAAAGGTGCGAGTCGTGGCCACCACCGTTGCCGGCGGCGAGGCTGCTCAGCGCACAATACTTGCCAAGTGGCAAACCTTGCCGCCCCTTTTGCCGCACTGGGAGGAGGCCAGAAGGCTTGCCCAATTGTGTCAAGCGCAAAACCAGAAAAACGGCACTATTCTGCGCGAAAAGCAGCAACTTATTCAGCAAGCGCTGTCGCTGCTCCTAGGCACTGAGGCGCAGTTGGCCACGTATGATGGCAGCGGGCTTACCCGCGCACCGCTAGGGGGTATCTCGCGCAAAATCGGCTCGGCATGACCGCGCTACCCAGCTGTAACCTCCAGTGGGGCGACGCTTAAAAGCAGCCGTTTCACGCCAACCGTTGGCCCAAACCGAACGCTGGCCTGTTGTTGCGCGCCACTTCCTTCCAGCGCCAGGATCACCCCCTCACCAAACTTAGGGTGGCGCACCGTTTGACCGATCCGCCAGCAACCACTTGCCTTAGCTACCGCAGTTCCCGTTGTGCCGCCAGAAGGGGGTTGCCAGGGAGCTGCCGTCGCTGCCTCTTGGCGATGTTGCAGGCGTGGTGAGAGAGAAAGGCAAATCTCGGCAGGGATTTCGTCAACAAAACGCGAAACCGAACGGTAACGCGTTGTCCCTTGCCACATTCGGCTTGCAGCCCAACTCAGATAAAGCCGCCTTTTGGCACGGGTGACTGCCACATACATCAACCGCCGCTCCTCCTCAAGCCCATCGCCCGCTCCCCCGTTAACCAGCGCGTTTTCGTGGGGAAAGAGCCCCTCTTCAAGTCCAACCAGAAAGACAGCGTCAAACTCAAGCCCCTTGGCGGCATGAATGGTCATCAACCGCACCGCCCGTTCGCTCGGATCGGCCTGCACCTCGCCCGACTCCAGCGCAGCATGCTGCAGAAAGAGCGTCACCATCTCGTGGCCAATCAGCGTGACCCCGTCGCGGGCCATCTCGGCGACAAAATCGTGGCCAGCAGCAACCAGCGCATCGAGGTTTTCCAGACGCTCTTCCTGTGGCCTGCCCCCTTCGTCACCGCCGGCAGCAAAGTAAGCGCGCAAACCGCTCGCTTCCGCCACATAAGCAATCGCCTCAGGCAGCGGCAAGGCGGCCGTAGCTGAACGCATCGCGGCAATCTGTTCAGCAAAGCGGGCCACTGCCGCACCGCCGCGACCGGTTAACGCCCGCGCAGCCTCCTCCCACTGGCGATGACGCGGCAGTTCAGCCAGAAGCGCCTCCACGGTCCGCGTACCGATGCCGCGTGCTGGGACATTGATCACCCGCAACAGCGCGTTGGTATCCTCCGGCAACACCATCAGGCGCAAGTAGGCCAGAAGATGCTTTACCTCGGCGCGATCAAAAAAGCGCATCCCGCCATAGACACGGTAAGGGATCCCTGCCGCCAGCAAGTGATGCTCGAACAGACGGGAGAGGGCGTTGGTCCGGTAGAGGATGGCAATCTCATCGGCGCCATGCCCAGCACGGATCAGTTCGGCAATTTCGCTCACAACAAACCGGGCCTCCTGCCCCTCATCGAGCGCACCAAAGGTGCGGATCGGCTCCCCCTCGCCGCGGTCGGTCCAGAGCGCTTTGCCCAGCCGCCGCTCATTACGGGCGATGATCGCATTGGCCGCGGTCAAGATATTACCTACGGATCGGTAGTTGCGCTCCAAGCGCACCAGTTGAGCTCCGTAGCTACGCTGGAACTCAGCCAACAGCGCACTCATTGCACCACGAAAACCGTAGATCGACTGATCGTCGTCGCCGACACAGAAAAGCCACGCCCCATCCTCCTCCCCATGCACCTGCCGGGCAAACTGTTGCAACCAGCGGTACTGCAGCGGGTTGGTGTCTTGGAACTCATCAACCAAGATGTGGGCAAAACGGCGCCGATAACTGGCGCGCAATACCGGGTCGCGTTTGAGAAGCGCCAGCGCGTGAAGCAACAAACCGGCAAAGTCGACCACTCCCTCCCGGGTACAGAGCTCCTCATAGGCTTGCCACAGCGCGAGCCACTGGGCCTGACGCCCACTGGTAGGATTCACCTCACCTGGGCGTAGTCCCTTCTCTTTGTGGCTGTTGATGAACGCAACCAACGCTTTAGGAGCGAGTTCCGCCTCTGCCACCCCCTGCGCCTTAAGCAGGCGTTTGACCAACGCCAACTGATCTGCGGCATCGAGAATCTGAAAGGTAGATGGCAACCCGGCAGCCGCAGCGTGACGACGTAAAAGGCGATGGGCGATGCTGTGAAAGGTTCCCAACCACACCCCCTGCTGCGGCGAAACCGCCTGGCCATCCAACCGTTTAGCCAACCGCTCGCGCATCTCGCGCGCTGCCTTATTGGTAAAGGTTACCGCCATAATCGACCCGGCATCGAGCCCCTGCTCTTCAATCAACCAGGCGATACGCTGGGTCAACACCCGGGTCTTTCCCGACCCGGCCCCAGCCAGAACCAGCACATGCCCTGCCGGTAAGGTGACCGCCTGTTGCTGTTGGGGATCGAGTTCAGCCAATCCACCCATTGCCGCTCCTCTTAACGCAAGAGGGCAATTGTACCGCCTGGCTGTCCCAGCTTTCAGGGGAATCGACCACGATTCATACCGCTTAAAAAATCAGTGCTGCAAATTCATTACCCGCCTGCCCCCTTGCGGATGAATCGGCACAATCACGAGCCAAAGTTGAGAGAAGTCAATGCACGCTTTTGTTGCGTAAGGTACAATCGCTTGAACTTCCCACTACACTTCAAAAATGAGGCTACCATGTCTATCGCCGCTTACCTGACCGAAGAACATCGCGCCTGTGACGAACTGCTTGCTGCCTGCGAAGAGGAGGTGACCCGCGGCGATTGGCTGACTATCGCTTCCTCGTGGCAAGCGCTGGTCTCTGCGCTTCTTGCCCACTTTGCAGCCGAGGAGGAGCACCTCTTTCCGGCGTTTGAAGAGAAGACAGCTCTTGCAGCTGGACCAACCCGCGTCATGCGCATGGAACACGACCAGATGCGCGAGCTTTTTACCGCTGGGAACGAAGCGCTGGCTCAGCGCGACGCCGAAACGCTAACAAGCCTACTTGAAACCCTTCTGATCATGAACCAACAACACAACCTGAAAGAGGAAAACGTCCTCTATCCCCTCTGTGATCAGGTACTCGGCCCTGAGTTTGCCACCTGCTTGGAGCGACCTTGAGCTGGCAACCGCCACCCGCTTCATTGCGCGAAGAAGGGGCACTGACCATCGACGCGCGCCACTGGCATCCTCCAGAACCGTTTGTCCAGACCGTGCAGGCGCTTGACCAACTTAAGCCGGGACAATGGGTTCGCCTGTTGCTTCATCGTTACCCCTACCCCTTATTGGATGCTTTGACCGAGTGGCAGTGGCAGTATGCCGTTCATGAGCACGACGATGGTACGGTGGAAATCCACATCTGGAGACCATGAAAACGGCGAACCTTAACATAGCGGCCTCCCCGCCTTACCAAACGCCGATGCGCTGGTTCGCGCTCGCCCCGTTCTTCCTGCTCCTGGCTGCTCTGCTCCTAATCGCGGGGGGGGAAGCGCCTTGGCTCAGCCGCTGGCACCCCATGACGCTGGCACTCACCCATCTGGTTGCGCTCGGTTTCATGGGTTCGGTGATGGTGGGCGCACTCTCACAAGTCGTCCCCGTCCTCTCTGGGCAGAGTTGGCCACCCTGGTGGCGCGATCGAACCTGGCCGCTCTGGCTCTACACCATTGGCGTCCTTGCCCTGGTTGGCCACTTTCTCTGGCCTGGCCCGCCAACAGCAGGGCAACTGCTGGGCTACGGCGCGCTGGTTGCCCTTTTTGCTTCGCTCGGCACACTGGCGATGGCCATGCTCTGGCTCCTGTTGCGGCTGCCGATCCTCTCCGACTCCCTGCGTGATCTGCGCTGGGTGGCAGCGGGCGCAGTAGCCACTTTGTGCTCTGCTCTAATCGTGCTTGGCAACCGCCTAGAACCGTTTGCGGCTCTGCAGACGGTCGAGCACCACACCTGGGTCACCCTCCATGTCGCCACTGTCTGGGTTGGCTGGGGGCTCATGCTGGTAGCCACCGTTGGATTTGTGGTTGTACCCATGTTCCAGCTCACCCCAAGCTACCCCCAGGCGATGCGGCGGCGTTTTACCACGGTGCTTGCTGCCACTTTGGCAGTGGTTCTCATCGCCGGCGGGGTGACTGGGCAAGCATCACATCTGGCGTCCCTCTTGCTTGCCCCCCTTGCCTGGAGTTTTGCCCAGCAAACCCTCATACTCCAAAAGCGCAGCAAGCGGGCAAAACCCGATGCCACTCATGCCCTCTGGCGTTGGGCGATGTTTGCTACAGCAACAGGATGTTTCGCCACTTGGCTGGCAGCACTGGAGCTGCTTTCCCCACTTATAGCTGGCGTGCTAATCTTTTGGGGCGGCTTTGCCGGGGTTATCTGCGGCATGTGGGTGAAGATCATTCCGTTCCTCACCTGGCTTCATCTGCAGCAAATGCCTAATCGCCAGCGTGTCGCACCGACGATGTTAAAAATCACCCCTCCTGGCGAATCACAGCGGCTCAGCTACCTGTGGGCAGGCGCCCTCCTGCTCCTTCTGACTGCTGTTGCCATTCCCAAGCCGTTCGGCCCGCTGGCCGGAGTAGCAGTGGGTGCCACTGCACTGCAGATGGCCCGCATCCTCTGGCAGGCGCGACACCTGTTTGCCACCTGGCCACAGAGCTGAAGACGACATGCTTGCCACAGCAGCCGACTATCCCTGGATCAAGCAGCTCCATCTCACCGCAGTAGCGCTTTCACTAAGCGGTTTTCTGCTCCGCTTCGCCTGGCGCCTGTATGCTCATCCTTATGGGTCCAAACGGCTAACGCGTCTTTTGCCCCACATCAACGATACGGTGCTGCTCCTCTCAGGCCTGGCAATGGGTTATCTAGGCCAGCTCAACCCCCTTACCACCCCCTGGTTGGCTGCCAAGCTCTTTTGGCTGGTCGTTTATATCATCGCCGGTTCTTACGCTTTGAAAAGGTGTCCTACCCGCCGCTGCCAGTGGCGCGCCTTCGGGGTAGCGGTCGTCGCCGCTCTGCTTATTTTAGGTTCGGCCATTAGCCACTCTGCGTGGAGCTGGTTGGCACTCTTTAGCAGCACGGCATGCTGCTGATCTTTCGTGCCGAATTCCGCTGATCAGGGGAGCATAGCCAGTCGCGTGCGCTTAACCGTGGACACCGCACCAGGGGCAGTCCAAGATGGCAGCTCCGCCCGCTGATCCGTCGGGTTCGAGCTCAGATGGCGCTGTTAACTCCTCTCCGTGTTACGCTGCGTGGGTTAAACGAGGGCGCGGAGATCAACCTAGACCGCTTTGTCCGTTTTCATAGCGAACGCCGTCGTGGCGGTGCCGAAGGTAATCGTGGCTTTTATGAGCCTGAATAGGCGCTCTTTGCGCCCCAAAATGAACACAACCCATAGATTTATGAAAGAACACGGATTCAGGAAGAATATCGGGGATTTGGCTAGTAGGGGAAACTCCACTACCGCCAACCGCCCTCTTCTCCGCGCTGCCAGCGCAACGCACCAAGCAGGCTATGACCTTGTCATTTTCTCCGCCCCTTTCTCGCGCAGGGCTCGGCGCAGAATCTTGCCAACGTTGGTCTTGGGTAACTCATCCCAAAACTCGACCACATTGGGCACCTTGTACCCCGTTAGCCGCTCGCGGCACCACTGGATCACCGCCTCTTCGGTCAAAGCGGGATCTTTCTTGACCACGAAAGCCTTGACCGCTTCGCCGCTCTTGGCATCGGGGATTCCGACCACGGCCACCTCCAGCACCCCCGGGTGGGCAGCGATCACATCCTCCACCTCATTGGGATAGACTTTAAAGCCAGAGACCAGGATCATATCCTTCTTGCGGTCGACTAGGTAGAGAAAACCCTGCTGGTCAATGCGCGCCACATCGCCGGTGCGTAAGAAACCGTCGGGGGTAAACACTTTGGCCGTCTCATCTGGGCGTTGCCAGTACTCCTTCATCACCTGCGGCCCGCGCACACAGAGCTCACCCTCCCCGCCCACCGGCAGCTCGACCCCTTCGTCGTTGCGAATCGAGATCTCCGTAGAGGGGAGCGGCAGACCGATCGAATGGTGGTAAGTCTTGAGGTTCATCGGATTGATAGTCACCGCTGGCGAGGTCTCGGTCAGACCATAGGCTTGCAGAAGCGGCACCCCGGTCACCTGCTGCCAGCGCTTGGCCACCGCTTCCTGAACCGCCATGCCGCCCCCTAGCGTCACCTTGAACGAGGAGAAATCGAGTTTGGCAAAATCGGGATGATTCAACAAAGCATTGAAGAGGGTGTTGACTCCGGTCATCACGGTAAAGCGCCACTTGCCCAGCTCGGCAACGAATCCAGCGATGTCGCGCGGGTTGGGAATGAGGATGTTGAGCCCCCCCAGCGCCGTAAACGTCATGCAATTGGCCGTCAGCGCAAAGATGTGGTAGAGCGGCAGGGCCGTAATGACGATCTCCTCTGCTTCTCGGACCGCGCTACGGATCCACGCTCTGGCCTGAGCGACGTTGGCCAGGATGTTGCGATGAAGCAGCACCGCCCCCTTGGCTACCCCTGTAGTCCCACCGGTATATTGCAAGAAGGCGATGTCGTCGGGACCCACCTCAACCGGGGCAAACCGCCTGCTGCGCCCCTTGGCCAACACCTCCGACCAGCGGACGGCTCCGGGGAGCTCCCACTGAGGCACCAGCTTCTTGATGTGCCGCACCACCAGGTTGGTCACCATCCCCTTTATCCCCGGGAAAAGATCCCCTAGCGTTGTAACGATCACGTGCGGCACCTTTACCCCATGGGCCATTGCTGCCTCGAGCGTATGGGCAAAGTTTTCCAGGATAACGATCGCCTCCGCCCCCGAGTCCTTGAGTTGATGCTCGAGCTCGCGCGGTGTGTATAACGGGTTGACATTGACCACAACGTACCCCGCCCGAAGCGCACCAAAAAGGGCAATGGGATATTGGAGGACGTTGGGCATCATTAAGGCCACCCGTGCCCCTTTGGGCAGACAAGCCACCTGTTGCAACCAAGCCGCAAAGGCAAGCGAGGCCTCATCAAGCTCGCGGTAGGTGATTACCCGCCCCATGCAGGCAAATGCGGGGGAAGCAGCATAACGGGCCACCGCATCGGCAAGAAGTTCCCCCAAAGAAGAGTAGGGCAACGGTCCGATCTCGGCAGGAATCCCTTCGGGGTAGCTCTTTAGCCAAATTTTTTCCATCGAAAACTCCTCCAAACCACCACCATCCCTCGGCGCCCCATGCCCGCTGGATGCGGCCATACGAACGCCCTTCGCTTTTAGGTCTGCATCCCCTGAATAAAGGCCTTCAACGCGCGGTTCTCGAAACTCTGCTCCTCGAGCACCGCCTTAGCCACATCATGAAAGGAGAGCACGCCCAACAACACCCCTTCGTCGACCACTGGAAAATAGCGTTGGTGAACAGCCACCATCTGCTCGCGCAACGCATTAACCTCGGTCTGTGGGGCAACCGTCATCGGATTATGCACCATCGCGTCGCCGACCACTACCTCCTCCCAGGCAGCCCCCGCCTGAGCGATGGCCCGCAGTGCCTCACGGAAGGTGAGTAACCCCACCAACGCCCCCTCTTCAAAAACCACCAGCGACCCGATATCCTCTTGAACCATCGTCGCTACAGCCTCTCCCAGCCGCGCTTTTGATGACACGGTAAAAAGGGCATTTCCCTTGATCGCCAGAATTTCATGCACTTTCATAGAATGCTCCTAAGCACTTGGCGATTCAAACAAACGTTTGAACCAATTATAGATCAATCGCCTTACCGTTGCAACAGTGCTTTTTTCCCCTTTACCCCCGCCCACCGGTCAGCATCGGGCAAAGGCTCCTTGCGCGCGACGATTGGCGGCCACTTCTTAGCCAGCTCAGCATTAAGGGCAATAAACTCGCGCTGATCCTCCGGAACATCGTCTTCGGCATAGATCGCTTCCACCGGGCACTCTGGAACACACACCGAGCAGTCGATGCACTCATCCGGATCGATCACCAGGAAGTTTGGCCCCTCCCGGAAACAATCGACCGGGCAGACATCGACGCAATCGGTGTACTTGCACTTGATGCACGCTTCAGTTACCACATAGGTCATGACGCGCTCCTTTCCCTGGGATGTACCCAACTTACCACACACCACGGGGCCAGCTGCCCCCTCCCTTGCCACCAGGAATTGACAAACAGCGGCGGCTGACGTATCGTAATCTTATTCGCAAATTCCACCAACGAACTGTCGAGTCTTTCCTATGAGCGAACACATCCACCACGTGAGCGATGCCACATTTGAAGAGGAGGTCCTTAAGTCTGACCTCCCCGTGCTGCTGGACTTCTGGGCCGAATGGTGCGGTCCATGCCGTATGATCGCCCCGATCTTGGACGAAGTGGCCGAAGCATATGCTGGGCGGCTCAAAGTCTGCAAGCTCAACATTGACGACAATCCTGAAACGCCCAGCAAGTTTGGGGTGCGTGGCATTCCTACGCTGATGATCTTTAAAAACGGCAGTGTAGAGGCAACGCGCGTCGGCGCGCTCTCCAAGTCGCAACTTACCGCGTTCCTCGATAGCCACCTCTAATCCCCCCCTTCTGCCCTCCGCCCCGATGGGCGGAGCGATCATCTCTTTTTTCCCCTAAATCGGCTTTTGCGCGATTGCCTGTGACCCATCATGCATCTATCGGAACTTAAAACCCTACACGTCAGCGACCTTTTGACCCTGGCTAACGAGCATGGCATCGAAAATGCCAACCGCCTGCGCAAACATGAGCTGGTCTTTGCCATCCTTAAGCAGCGCGCCCGGCGCGGCGAACCGATCTATGGAGGCGGTGTCCTAGAGATCTTGCCCGACGGTTACGGGTTTCTGCGCTCGCCCGACACCTCTTACCTCTCCAGCCCCGATGACATCTACGTCTCCCCGTCGCAGATTCGCCGTTACAACCTGCATACCGGCGACACCATCGAAGGGGAGATCCGCACCCCAAAAGAGAGCGAACGCTACTTTGCACTCACCAAGATCGACCAGATCAACGGCGACTCCCCTGAGGTGTGCAAGCGCAAGATCCTCTTTGAGAACCTCACGCCGCTACATCCCAACCAGCCGCTGCGGCTTGAGCGCGACATCAAGAGCGAAGAGAACCTGACTGGCCGAGTAATCGACATCATCGCGCCGATTGGCAAAGGGCAACGCGGGCTGATCGTTGCGCCACCCAAGAGCGGCAAGACGGTGATGCTGCAACACATTGCCCACGCCATTGCTGCCAACCATCCAGAAGCAGTCTTGATGGTGCTGCTCATCGACGAACGGCCCGAAGAGGTTACCGAAATGCAGCGCTCGGTGCGCGGTGAAGTGATTGCCTCCACCTTCGACGAACCGGCCACGCGCCACGTCCAGGTGGCCGAAATGGTGATCGAAAAAGCCAAGCGCCTTACTGAGCACAAAAAGGATGTGGTGATTCTTCTTGATTCACTCACCCGGTTGGCGCGCGCCTACAACACGGTAGTGCCCACTTCCGGCAAGGTCCTCACGGGCGGGGTAGATGCCAACGCCTTGCAAAAGCCAAAGCGCTTCTTTGGTGCCGCCCGCAACATCGAAGAAGGAGGAAGCCTCACCATCATCGCCACGGCGCTTATCGACACCGGCAGCCGCATGGACGACGTCATTTATGAGGAGTTCAAAGGCACCGGTAACATGGAGCTGCATCTGGATCGTCGCCTTGCCGAAAAGCGAGTCTATCCTGCACTCAACGTCAACCGCTCCGGAACGCGCCGCGAAGAGTTGCTCTTGGAGCCATCCGTACTTGCCAAGATCTGGGTGTTGCGCAAGCTGCTCTACGGGATGGACGACGTCGAAGCAACCGAGTTTTTGCTCGATAAGATCAAGGCAACCAAAAATAACGGCGAATTTTTCGACTCGATGCGCCGGACCTAAAAGGCAAAAGGCGCTTCTAGCGCCTTTTTGTTGGCCAGAAAGAGGGGGAAGAGGAGCATCGTGGCGGAGCGGACGGGACTCGAACCCGCGACCCCCGGCGTGACAGGCCGGTATTCTAACCGACTGAACTACCGCTCCGCGTGCAACATTGTGGCGTCCCTAGGGGGATTCGAACCCCCGTTACCGCCGTGAAAGGGCGATGTCCTAGGCCTCTAGACGATAGGGACATACCAAAAACCGGTTCTGGTGGAGGTAAGCGGACTCGAACCGCTGACCCCTTGCATGCCATGCAAGTGCTCTACCAGCTGAGCTATACCCCCACTGCAGAGAAGCAGAATTGTACCGATAGAAGCGCTCGTTGTAAACCCCTTTTTTTGTCTCCGCGCAAAAGCCCTGACCCACCGCAGGTGCATTACGAACGGATCATTTGGCGGAGAGGGCGGGATTCGAACCCGCGTCAGGGTATTACCCTGAACACGCTCTCCAGGCGTGCGGTTTAAACCACTCACCCACCTCTCCGCAAGCGCTTCTATTCTACCACAGGCTTGACCCGATTACACCTTGTGCTTCTGTGCCGCAACAAAAGCGGTACGACACACCAAGGGCCGCCGCGCCTCTTGGCAACCCAGTATAATAACGACAACAGAGCGATCGACTGGTTGCGCCAGAGGAGGTTCTACCCTCTTTCCTGGTCCAAGGAGCTTTTGATGGGCTATCGGCTGAGCAAAATCTACACCCGTACTGGCGACAGCGGCACAACTGGGTTAGGTACTGGGGAGCGCACCCGCAAGGATGATCCGCGCATCGAGGCAATGGGCACTGTCGATGAGCTCAACGCTGTGCTCGGGCTTTTGGCCTGCGAACCGCTTCCGGAAGATCTGACTGAACTGGTGGTGCGGCTTCAACATGAGCTCTTCGACCTGGGGGGTGAGCTCTCTCTTCCCGGTATGGTCCTCTTCCCCGAAGCGCGGGTTGCGGAATTGGAAGCGATCCTCGATCGGCTCAACGAAACCCTTCCGCCCCTTAAAGAGTTCATCCTACCGGGCGGCACCCGGGCTGCGGCAGTCGCGCATCTGGCGCGCACCGTCTGCCGACGCGCCGAGCGGCAAGTAGTGCGGCTTGCCCGCGAGGAGTCCACAGAGCGGTTGCGTCCGGTGATTGGCCAATACCTCAACCGCCTTTCTGACCTTCTCTTTGTGCTTGCCCGCACGCTGAACGCACGCGCGGGTGTCACTGACGTGTTGTGGCAAAAGCGCGCAGCCAGCAACGAAAAAGGCTGACCGTCTGCGCAGCCTTTTCCCTAATCGTCGTGATCCCGCGCCAGCACCGCGCGGCGTAACCGCACTGCGTGGGCCAACCCATCCAGAAGCGGCACGGTCTCTTCCCACCCTAGGCAGGCATCGGTGATGCTCTTGCCGTATTCGAGCGGTTGGCCAGGAATCAGGTCCTGCCGCCCTTCTTTGAGGTGCGATTCGACCATCACGCCAATAATTCGCTGCTCCCCCTGGGCAAGCTGGTCCATCACCGCCTGGGCGACATCGATCTGCCGGCGTGGCTCCTTGCGGCTGTTGCCGTGGGAGCAATCGATCATCACCCGCGCCGGCAGCCCAGCAGCCGCCATCTCCTGGCAGGTGGCCTGGACACTAGCTGCATCATAGTTTGGCGTCTTGCCGCCGCGCAGGATGAGGTGGCAATCCTCGTTGCCCACCGTGCTCACGATGGCTGAATGACCCGCCTTGGTGACCGACAGGAAGTGGTGCGGCGCCTGGGCCGCTTTGATGGCGTCGATAGCGATGCGGACGTTGCCATCGGTGCCGTTCTTAAACCCGACTGGACAGGAGAGCCCAGAAGCAAGCTCGCGATGGACTTGGCTTTCGGTTGTTCGCGCGCCAATTGCTCCCCAACTGATCAGGTCGGCGATATATTGAGGGGTGATCATGTCAAGAAACTCGGTGCCCGCCGGCAAACCCAGTTCGGTGATCGTCGCAAGAAGCTTACGCGCTAACCGAATCCCTTCGTTAATTCGAAAAGTGCCGTCAAGATACGGGTCGTTGATCAACCCCTTCCAACCGATTGTCGTGCGCGGTTTTTCGAAATAGACCCGCATCACGATCAACAGGGCATCGGCATGGCGCTGGGCCTGCTCGTGCAGGCGCTGTGCGTAGTCGAGCGCAGCATCGACGTCGTGGATCGAACAAGGGCCGACGACGACTATCAACCGATCGTCAGCGCCGTGCAAAATGCGGTGGATCGCCTGGCGGGTTTCATAGGTGGTCTGAGCGGAAGTAGGAGTAGCCGGAAATTCGCGCAGCACATGAATCGGCGGCACCAGCTCTTGGATGTCGCGGATCCGGGTATCGTCGATGTGGTAACGCACCGAGGTTCGTAGCGGGGTCATCTGCTCATTCCTAGACGGGGCGCTGGGCGCTCTTTGGACGAAAAGCGGGGATAACGTCGGGATCGGTATCGATCCACGGGCCGCCGATCAGATCGATGCAGTAGGGGATAGCAGCAAAGATCCCCTTGTGGCGCCAGCTCCCGTCGGAGTGGCGGAGCCCTTCGAGCGTTTCGCAGATCGCCTTCGGTTGTCCGGGCAGATTGACAATCAGGGTGCGGCCGCGGATCACGGCCACCTGGCGCGAAAGGATCGCGGTTGGCACGAAATTAAGGCTAATGCGCCGCATCTCTTCGCCAAAGCCGGGCATCTCCCGTTCGCCCACCGCCAGCGTCGCCTCAGGGGTGACGTCGCGCGGCGCTGGACCCGTTCCGCCCGTGGTCAGTATTAAGCAACACCCCTGACGATCGGCCAAGTCGATCAGCGTCTCCTCAATAACTGGCCGCTCGTCAGGGATCAACCGCTTTACTGCCCGCCACGGGGTGGTCAACGCCCGCCGCAACCACCCTTCGAGCGCCGGAACCCCCTGATCGACATAGTCGCCTCGGCTGGCTCGGTCGCTAATCGACACAAGACCGATAATCGCCTCTTCTTTATGAGACATGCTCATGCTCCTCTTCGGTTTCTTCATCGTTGCACCTAGGCAACGGTAGCGGCGAAGCGGAATCAAGCGCCGCGCGTAGCCGCGCCACCAGACGGCGCCATTCGGGGGAGTGGCTGAGCGCTTCTGGTGCGACCTTACTCACCCGCCGCCGCTCCTGTCGCCACTCTTGCGCAGGAATTGCCGGAAAGCGCTCGCGCAGCATCCCGATGCACGACTCATCGTCCAAAAGCGCTGCTGCCAACCGCTCAGCCTCGCGCTGGCGGGCTTGATCGATCGCCCCGCCAGGGCGAAGCGCCGCCACCAGCTCGGTAAGTGGCGCTAGGGCGTAGGGTTGCAAGAGTCGCCCGACATACTGCATCTGCCGGCGGTAGGCTTCGTAGTGACCAGAGAGCCGGCGCGCCTCCTCAAGCGCCACGGCAAGCGGCCTAGGCAGATCGAGCCAGGAAAGCCGCTCGCGCGGTAGCGCAAGCAGCGCCTCGCCCACTGCCTGAAGCGCATGCATCTGCGCCTTGCGACGTGTTTTGGAAATTCCTTCGTCCATCTCGTCTTGGTCCCCCTGGCGCCGAATCGAAGCCAAAATCGGCTAGAATTATCGCAAACTTTTTCTTGAACCCGGACAATGGCCACGATCCCCTCTCTGCCCGAGTGGCACAATCACCTTCGCCACTATGCGGAAGCGGCGGTTGCCGTTGCCCGTCGCGCTGGTGCCCACGCCCACGCTGTGGTTAGCGACGAAATTGGCCTGGCGGTGACCGTGCGGCGCGGCCAGCTCGACACGATCGAACACCACCGCGAGCGGACACTCGCCATCACCGTCTACCTTGGCCACCGCACCGGTCATGCCACCACCAGCGACCTTTCGCCGCGGGCAATTGAAAGCGCTGTTGCGGCAGCCTTGGCCATTGCCCGGCATACGGCAGAAGATCCGGCTGCTGGCCTTCCTGACCCCGACTGGCTTGCCAACAGCGCCGAATCGCCCGCTTTGGACCTCTACCACCCATGGCCGCTTACTGCAGAGGAGGCGATTTTGCTCGCGCAGCGGGTGGAACGCGCCGGGATTGAAACCCCAGGGATCGTCAATTCGGAAGGGGCACAATGCGCCACTGGCGTGGAAGTTCGGGCTATTGCCAATACGCTTGGCTTTTCGGGGGTAACCGCCGAATCGTCCCACGCGCTGGGGTGCACGCTGCTCGCCCAAAGTGACGATGGTTCGCTGGTACGCGACGCCGCCTGGGTTAGCCGTAGATCCCCTGCCCTCTTTCCTGCGCCTGATGCGATCGGTTCCGAGGCGGCCCAAAAAACCCTGGTGCGGCGAAACGCCCGCAAAATTGCCACCGGACGTTATCCTGTCATCTTCTCCCCTGAGGTCGCGCCCAGCCTGATCGCCCATTTTGTGGCTGCAGCAAGTGGCGGCGCACTTTATCGTCGCGCCTCTTTTCTACTCGAACGGTTCGACGCCCCCCTCTTTCCAAGCTGGTTCCAGCTTAGCGAAGATCCGTGGCTGCCGCAGGGGTATGGCTCGTGCCCCTTTGACGAGGAGGGGGTTCGTGTCGCCCCGCGCGCAGTGGTGGCCGAAGGGCGATGGGTCGGCCGTTTCCTAACCACCTATTCGGCGCGTAAGCTCGGACTGACCAGCACTGGGAATGCAGGAGGCGCGCACAACCTTCTGCCCACCGTCACCCACCCCAACCAGCAAGCGCTTCTTGCCGATATGGGCCAGGGTCTTTTGATCACCGAACTCCTTGGCCACGGCGTTAATACCGTCACGGGTGAATATTCGCGCGGTGCTGCTGGTTTCTGGTGCGAAAAGGGAGAGATCGCTTACCCCGTCCATGAGGTGACCGTAGCAGGGTTGCTCCCTGAGCTCTACGCTAGGCTGCAGGGGATAGCAGACGATGCGCGTCCCGACCGTCGCTTCCGCCTGGGGAGTGCATGGATTGCCGACGTGCAAGTTGCTGGCCGATGAACGTTATGGTACGATAACTCCTACTAAACACCCGTTTGTCCCACCTTACGAACCAAAGGAGCATGCCCTATGCAACGTCGTCGCTTCCTGCAAGGAGCTGGTCTGGCGGGGATTCTTGCCGCTGGCTCGGCTCCAGCGGTCATCCACGCCCAAGAGGTCATCCGTTGGCGTTTGGCTTCAAGCTTTCCGAAGTCGCTCGATACCATTTATGGGGCTGCGGAGGATTTCGCCAACATCCTCAAAACAATGTCTGATGGTAAGTTCGAAGTACAGGTCTATGCCGCAGGTGAGCTCGTGCCCGCCTTCGGTGTGCTCGATGCCGTCCAGCAAGGGACGATCGAGCTCGCCCATACTGCGCCCTACTATTTCTTTGGCAAAAATGAGACCTTTGCCATGGATTGTGCCATTCCCTTTGGCCTTAACTCGCGGATGCTTACCGCCTGGATGTATGATGGTGGCGGCAATCAGTTGATGAACGAATTTTATGCCAAATTCAACATCGTCAGCTTGCCGATGGGAAACACTGGTGCCCAGATGGGTGGGTGGTACCGCAAGGAGATCAAGTCGGTCGATGACATCAAAGGGCTGAAGATGCGCATCGGCGGCTTCGGTGGCCGCGTGCTTGCCAAGATTGGGGGAGTACCGCAAAACATTCCTGGCGGCGAGATCTACCAGGCGCTTGAGAAGGGGACGATCGACGCTGCCGAGTGGGTCGGTCCTTACGACGACCTCAAGCTTGGTTTTTACAAGGTGGCTCCGAACTACTACTACCCCGGCTGGTGGGAAGGGGGAGCCCAGCTAGCGCTTTATATCAACAAAGAGCTCTTTGACAAGCTGCCCAAAGCCTACCAACAAATGGTACGCGCTGCTGCCTCCCATGCCCACGTCATGATGCAGGCAAAATACGATGCCCGCAACCCACAAGCGCTCAAGCAGCTCATTGCCAACGGCGCCAAACTCCAGCGCTTCCCGAAAGAGGTAATGGACGCCGCATTCAAGGCGCGCAACGAAGTCTATGCCGAACTGAACGACAGCAACCCCGATTGGAAGCGGATCTACACCGAGTATGAGAAGTTCCTGCGCGATCAGTACGCCTGGTTCCGTCTGGCCGACTTGAGCTTTGACCAGTATATGGCTTCGGTAAAGCTCTAATCTTTGCACCGTTGGTCCCCCTACGCCAGTAGGGGGACCATTTGCTCTTAGGAAGCGCTGAAGACCAGATTGTTCAGCGTTGCCCTTGCGGGAGGTTCCCCTATGAACGCTCTTCTTGCCGTTAGTCGCGTCATCGACGCGCTCAGCCGACGGCTGGGGCAGTTTTTAATCTGGCTAACCCTACTTGCCACTGTCATCGCCGCAGGGAATGCTCTGGTGCGCAAGCTGTTTGACATCGGTTCCAACGCCTTCCTTGAGATCCAGTGGTATCTTTTTGCCACCGTATTCATGCTTGGCCTTGGCTTCATCTTCTTGGAAAACGGCCACGTGCGCATCGATGTCCTTGCCGGCCGTTTTTCCCCCCGCGTGCGCAACGCCATCGATGTGGCAGGAATTCTTCTTTTTGTCTTTCCCCTGTGCTACTTCATGGCCAGCTTTGCTTGGCCCATCGTGGTGCAGGCGTACCACTCTGGCGAAGTCTCATCCAACGCGGGGGGGCTACTGCGCTGGCCCCTTTTTGCCTTGGTGCCGCTGGGGTACGGGCTTCTTGCGCTGCAGGCCCTCTCTGAGCTAATCAAGCGGATCGCTTTTCTTGCGGGGGTTGCGCCCGACCCATTGGCCTCTTCCGCCCATTAACTACTCCAGCAAGGAGCACTGTAATGAGCGCCTTTCTGGCTGCCCACTTCCCGCCATTGATGTTTTCGGGACTCCTCATTTTTCTGCTCTCTGGTTTCCCGGTGGCCTTCTCGCTGGCGGCAACCGGCCTTCTCTTTGGCTTTCTCGGCATCCATTTCGGCATCTTCCCGGAAACGCTCTTTCATGCCCTGCCGCTTAGGGTCTTTGGCATCATGCAGAACGAAACGCTCCTGGCCATTCCGTTCTTTACCCTGATGGGTCTGATCCTTGAGCGCTCCGGCATGGCCGAGGATCTCCTAGAGACGGCAGGTCAAGTCTTCGGCCCAATTCGAGGGGGGTTGGCCATCGCGGTCATTTTCGTTGGGGCGCTCCTTGCAGCAACAACCGGCGTTGTGGCAGCAGCGGTCATCTCGATGGGGCTGATTTCGCTCCCTGTGATGCTGCGTTATGGCTACCACCGGCCACTGGCTACTGGCGTGATCGCAGCATCGGGTACGCTCGCCCAGATCGTTCCTCCGTCGCTGGTGTTAATCGTTATTGCCGATCAACTCGGCCGTAGCGTCGGCGATATGTACAAAGGGGCAATACTCCCTTCGGTTGGGCTGATTCTTCTCTACCTCTTCTTCATCGCTGCCGTGGCCCTCATTCGCCCCAATTGGCTGCCAGCACTTCCGCCCGAAGCGCGTGACTTCCGCGAACCCAACGGGAGAAGCGGCTACCGCTCCCTGGGGGTGATGATGTTGCTTGCGGTGCTCTGTGGCTTGGTCTTTGGCCACTTCTACGACGATCTTCTCTCCTGGTGGCGCGAAAAACCGGTCACGGCGCCGGCGCCAACGGACGAACGAATCGTCATGGCCACCACCTTTGCCGCGTTTGTGGCCATTGCTGCGGCGATGCTCGACCGCGCGCTCTTTAACCAGCAGCTGCTGTCGCGCTTAACGCACCGGGTAATCACGGTGATGATTCCCCCCTTGGTGCTGATTTTCCTGGTATTGGGAACAATCTTTATTGGCGTTGCTACGCCAACCGAAGGGGGAGCGATGGGCGCTGTCGGCGCTATGGTCGTAGCGATGTTACGCCGCCGCTTTTCGCTCACTATGCTGCGTGAGTCGCTTCTTGGAGCCACGCGGCTGTCGATCTTCGTGCTGGCGATTCTTCTAGGGTCTACGGTCTTTAGTTTCGTCTTTATCGCCGCCAACGGTCCGGAGTGGGTTAAGGAGCTCTTTGCGCGCCTGCCAGGCGAGGCGCTCGGCTTTTTGGTGGTGGTCAACACGCTCGTCTTTATCTTGGGAATGTTCCTTGACTTTTTCGAGATCGCGTTTATCGTGCTACCGCTTCTTGCGCCGGTAGCAGAGCATCTTGGCCTTGACCTTGTCTGGTTTGGCGTACTAATCGCCATAAACCTGCAGACCTCTTTCCTCACCCCTCCCTTTGGCTTTGCCCTCTTTTACCTACGCAGTGTCGCGCCTAACAAACACTACCGCGATGCAGTCACTGGCCAAACGATTGCCCCGGTGACCACCTGGGAGATCTACAAAGGGGTAATTCCCTTTATCCTGATACAAGTGGTCATGGTCTGCACAGCAATCGTCTGGCCGCAGCTCATCACGGCCAATCTGGATGTGGCCAAAAAGGTCGATCTCGAGACGATCGAGATTCCCTTCCAGGGAAGCGATGGCCCAAGCGGTTGGGGGGAGAACGAATAAGCGCTCGCTATTGGTCGAACTTGCCAGCACGAATCGATGCTGCGGCTTTTAGAAGCGCCAGCGCCTTGTTGCGCGTCTCCTGCCATTCAGCTTGGGGTTGGGAATCGGCGACGATTCCCGCCCCGGCCTGGACATGGAGCTGCCCCTCTTTGACCACCGCTGTCCGGATGGCAATTGCCAGGTCCATCTCCTGATGGAAACCAAGGTAGCCAACGGCGCCGGCATAGATGCCGCGGCCGTGCGGCTCCAACTCGTCGATGATCTCGAGCGCCCGCACTTTCGGTGCCCCAGAAACGGTGCCCGCAGGGAAGGTGGCGCGCAGCACCGAGAGCATCGTTTCTCCTTCGCGCAACACCCCTTCAACGTTAGAAACCAGATGCATCACGTGCGAATAGCGCTCTACGGCAAAGGCTTCGGTCACCTTCACCGAACCTGTGCGTGCTACCCGTCCAACGTCGTTGCGGCCAAGGTCAAGGAGCTGCAGGTGTTCGCTGCGCTCCTTCTCATCAGCACAGAGTTCCCGTTCCAAGGCCAGGTCTTCGGCCGGCGTTGCGCCCCGCGGCCGGGTGCCAGCAATTGGACGGACAATTACCTTCTTTGCTTCGCCATCATCTTCGACACGGCAGAGGATTTCGGGCGAGGCCCCCACGACATGAAACGTCTCAAAATCGAAATAGAAGAGATAAGGCGATGGGTTAAGCGAGCGGATCGCCCGATAAAGCGCAAGGGGCTGGTCGGTAAAAGGCTGGGTCATGCGCTGCGATAGCACAACCTGCATGATGTCCCCATCGACGATGTAGCGCTGCGCCCGCGCCACGGCCGCCTCGAATGCTGTTTGGGGAAAGGCAAAGGTGATTAGCTCACTCGGCGCTTCGGTTTCGCTGGAGGTGGGTAGTCGGCTTGTGGTCGGCCAGACTACTGGCTGGCGCAACTGCCCCATCAGCTCGTCGAGCCGACAGCAGGCGCGGCGGTAGGCCCCAGGAACCCCCGGATCGGCATAAACGACCAGGGTCAATTGGCCGGTGAGGTTATCAACGATCGCTAGCTCCTCAGAGACAAGGAGCAAAATATCGGGCGTTCCCAGCGGGTCGGGCTTGGCATGTGGGCTTTTTGCCAGCCGCGGCTCGATTAGGCGGATCGTCTCGAATCCGAAGTAGCCAACCAGCCCGCCGACGAAACGGGGCAACCCCTCACGCGGCGGGATCTTGATCCGGTTCAGGTATTCGTTGAGATAGTGGAGCGGATCGCCATAATCGCGCCGCTCGACCAACCGGTTACCGGTTAGAAGCAGCACGGTGCGACCATAGACTTCGATTCGGCTGGGGGAGGCCAGGCCAATAAACGAGTAGCGGCCAAAGCGCTCCCCACCGTGGACCGATTCAAGCAGATAGGTCCACGGTTTGTTGGCCAGCTTGAGGTAGATCGACAGCGGGGTGTCGAGATCGCAGAAGGTGGTAACCGTAACTGGAATGCGGTTATAACCGGCGCTTGCAAGCGCCTCGAATTCGGCTTGACTAAGCGTCATGGTGCTTTTCCGAAACGATCAAGCCAGAAAGTGTAACACCTGATCGAATCGGTCGAGATAGGCATCGCAGGCGATTTCTTGAATCGGCTGCCCTTCGCTATAGCCGTAGGTCACCAGCAGCACCGGCATACCCAGCGCCTGCGCCGCAAGTGCATCGTTACGTGAGTCTCCCACCATCACCGCCTCATGGGGGGGAGTAGTTCCTAATTGGGCCAACGCATGGGTAAGCACCCGCGGGTCGGGCTTTTTGACCGGTAGCGTATCGCCACTAACCACCGCAGCAAAGAAGGGGGCAATCCCCATCTGCTCAAGGAGCGGCCGGGTAAACTGCTCCGCCTTATTGGTCACTACTGCCATGGGGCGGTCCATCTCCTGCAGCGCGCGCAACGTCTCCATGACCCCCGGATAGAGCGTGGCCTGCGACCCATTGACCGCGGCGTAGTGGCGACGAAAGGTAGCAAGCGCGGTAGCTACCCGTTCTGGGTCCTCTTCTGGAGCAATGCCGAGCGCGCGGCGCACCAGCTCACCAATCCCCTGCCCGACAAAGGTGGCGATCTCCTCATAAGCGCGCGGCGGCAGTCCCAACTCAGCAAGGGTGCGGTTGGTTGCCTCGGCCAGATCAGGCAGCGAATCAACCAGTGTGCCGTCAAGGTCAAAGAGAAGCACCTGAGCGGGGAATTTACGCGCGGTATCGCTCATGGCGACACCCTGGCCAACGCTGCGCGGAACTGGGCAATAACCGTATCGTAGCGGTTGGGGTCGCTCTCCCGCCCAGCACCAAAGACCGCCGATCCGGCAACGAAGACGTCCGCCCCGGCAGCCGCTACTTCCGCGATGTTGTCGACCTTGACCCCACCGTCGACCTCGAGCCAGATGTGGCGCCCACTCTGCTCGCGGTAGCGGTCAAGGATCTGCCGCGCCTGGCGGAGTTTGGCTAGCGTCGATGGGATGAATTTCTGCCCGCCAAACCCGGGGTTGACGCTCATGAGCAGCACCAGATCGACCTTATCGAGCACATGTTCAAGCCAGACAAGCGGAGTGGCCGGGTTGAACACGAGCCCCGCCTGGCAGCCGCAGTCGCGGATGAGCGAGAGCGTGCGGTCGATATGTTCCGACGCTTCCGGATGAAACGAGATCAAGTTGGCCCCTGCCTTGGCAAATTCTGGAACCAACGCATCAACCGGCTTGACCATCAGATGGACGTCGATCGGCCGATCGGTGTAGGGACGAATCGCTTGGCAGACCAGCGGCCCAACCGTAAGGTTAGGAACGTAGTGGTTGTCCATTACGTCGAAGTGGATCCAGTCGGCGCCAGCAGCACAGACCGATCGGATCTCTTCGCCCAACCGGGCAAAATCGGCCGACAGGATACTGGGAGCAAGAAGCGTTTGGCGCATAACAGTTTCCTTATGATGAAGGACGGAAAAAGGTAAAAAGGAGCTGGACGCCATTCCAGAGCAGACGGTCGCCTTCGCGCAGGAGCACCACTCCCTCGATTGGTTGGTCATTGACCGTCATGGGTGTCTGCGGGGGGACCAGCAGCAGCACCCGACCAGCATCACGGATGAACGCCGGGACTGCATCTCCCTCCTTAGCAAGGCGCGTTACCCGTTTAATCAGTGGCAACCGCTTTCCTTCGGGAAGCGCAACGAGGCAGGGCACCGTTGGCGACTCAGCAGCCGCCGACTTCTCGCCTCCTGCTCGCTGAGGGTTAGGAGCAACGAAGCGCAGCGTAAAAAGCCCCACCTGCACGCTCTCGCCCACCGACAGCTTGGCCCGAGGGATCCGTGTGCCACGATAGCGCACCCCGTTTTTGCTCTCCAGGTCTTCAACAAGGAGCTCCTGCAAAAAAGGGGTGAGAAGGGCGTGACGGGCACTGACCGTGGGATCATCGAGCACGATTTCGTTGTTCTCATCGCGCCCAACGCGATAAAGGGGCAAAACAAGCGGCAGATACCAAAGGAAATGCTTGCGGTAGAAGCATTCGATTGCCCCGGCGGGTGGGGTACGCAGCAAATCAAGCGAGAGCGATGGGTTGGACCGCATGGCAGGGGCAAACGGTCAGTATGGCAGGGGCACACCCAGCCCCTTGGGTTCCGCGTTGGCCAATACCCGTGCCGCAACGGCAATGTCCTGGATCGCCATCCCCTGTGATTCAAACAGGGTAATTGCCTCCGGGTGGCTGCGGCCCGGCCGGATCCCGCGGATTACTTCGCCAAGCTCGGACCACAAACCTGGTCGCGTCCGCCCCTTTTCCAAGGCAGGAAGAAGATCCCCAGCTTCGCGCAGCGCCACCTCACGGCTATCGACAACGATGCGGTCGGCACGCACCACCACCTTTTCGGGAAGCTCCTGACGCGCCAAGCTGTTGGACCCGATGGCATTGATGTGGCAACGCGCTGACGGCAACCATTCGGCAGCAAAGAGGGGGGTAGCCGAGGTGGTGGCGGTGACAATGACGTGGCTATCGGCCAGTGCCTGAGCGGCATCGCTCAGTGCCACCGGGCGCATTGCCACGCCCAGTTCAGCGCCAAGCCGGCTACAGAAGTCAGCTGCACGCTCAGCTCGGCGAGCAATCACCCGTATCTCCTGCCACCTGTGCACTGCAACCGCAGCACGCACCTGACCTTCAGCCTGCCAGCCAGCACCAAAGAGAGTCAAAAGAGCAGCATCAGGCGGCGCCAGATAGCGAATGGCCACTCCTCCTGCAGCGCCGGTACGCATCATCCCCAGCCAATCGGCAGCCAGAACAGCAACTGGTTCGCCGGTACTGATTCGGTAGAGATGAACCCAGAAGCGAGTCCCTTCGCGCGTAGAGGTATAAACTTTAAAACCGGTGAGGTCAAGCGCAGGAACCGCCCCCTGCAGCAGATGGGTGATCGAGCCGGGAAGACGTACTCGCTGCCGCGGCAGATCAACGGCTTCGCCTTCGGCATGTTGCCCCATGACCCACTCGACCGCTTCGATCGCCTCGGCCATGGTCAATAGCGATTGCACTTCCCTTTCGCTGAAATAGCGCGTCATGCTCCCATCCTTTTTTGTATCGTAACCTACCTCTCAGCTAAAGTAAAGAAAGGGCCAGTAAAGAGTGATTCACTGGCCCTTCATCGTTAGGGAACGCTGAACCTTTTGCTGCGCGATGACGGCGTGTTCCCTCAGGCAAACGGGAAAGCGGTCAGCCGAGCAGCGACTTCATCAATTTCCCCATCTCCGATGGGTTGCGGGTCACTTTGAACCCGCACTCTTCCATGATCGCCAATTTGGCTTCGGCAGTATCGGCACCTGAGGAGATCAGCGCCCCGGCGTGCCCCATCCGCTTTCCAGGTGGAGCAGTGACACCGGCGACGAAACCGACCACCGGCTTTTTAAAGTGCGTTTTGCACCACAGCGCAGCGTCGACCTCGTCGGAGCCGCCAATTTCACCGATCATGATCACTGCGTCCGTTTCCGGATCGTCGTTAAAGAGCTTCATCACGTCCAGGTGCTTGAGCCCATTGATCGGGTCGCCGCCGATCCCTACGGCTGTCGACTGCCCAAGCCCCAGTTCGGTCAGTTGGGCCACGGCTTCATAGGTGAGGGTGCCAGAGCGCGACACCACCCCAATGCGCCCCTTTTTGTGGATATGGCCGGGCATGATACCGATCTTGAGTTCTTCTGGCGTGATGATCCCCGGACAGTTGGGACCAAGCAGCAGCGTCTCTTTCCCCCCCTGCTCGACTTTGCGTTTCATCTTGTTGCGCACCATCAGCATGTCGCGCACAGGGATCCCTTCGGTGATGCAGATAACCAGGTCGAGGTCAGCTTCGACCGCCTCCCAGATGGCGTCGGCGGCGCCAGCAGGCGGGACGTAGATCACCGAGACGGTAGCGCCGGTTGCCTCTTTGGCCTCCTTGACCGTCGCGTAGATCGGGATATCGAAAATCTTCTCACCTGCTTTCTTGGGGTTGACACCAGCTACGAAACAGTCTCGGCCAAACCCGTATTCCAAGCACTTTTCGGTATGGAACTGCCCCGTCTTGCCGGTAATTCCCTGGGTAATGACTTTGGTTGCTTTGTTGATCAGGATCGCCATGGTCGTCTCCTTTCGTTGCGCAGGTCGGGTTAGGCTTGCCCTTTGGCAGCAGCCACTACTTTCTTGGCCGCATCAGCCATCGTTTCCGCCGAAATGATCGGCAATCCCGATTCGGCCAGGATCTGCTTGCCGATCTCTTCATTCGTCCCCTTCATGCGCACGACGAGCGGCACGGCAAGACGCACTTCGCGGGCAGCGGCGACGATTCCCTGAGCGATGGTGTCGCAGCGCATGATGCCCCCGAAGATATTGACCAGGATCGCCTGCACGCGCGGGTTCTTGAGCATGATCTTGAACGCAGCCGTCACCTTCTCAGTCGTTGCCCCACCGCCAACATCGAGGAAGTTGGCCGGTTCCCCGCCAAAGAGCTTGATGGTATCCATCGTGGCCATGGCTAGGCCCGCACCATTGACCAGGCAGCCGATGTTGCCATCAAGGGAAATGTAAGAAAGATCGTACTTGGAGGCTTCGATCTCGTCGGGGTCCTCCTCATCGAGGTCGCGGTAGGCAACAATCTCCGGATGACGAAAGAGGGCGTTGTCATCGAAATTGAATTTGGCATCAAGCGCCTTGATCCCGCCATCCCCTTCGAGAATCAGTGGGTTGATCTCGGCTAGCGAGGCGTCGGTCTCCATATAGCACTGGTAGAGCTTTTTGAAGGTGTCGACGGCTTCTGGAAGCGACCCTTCCGGGATCCCAATCCCCTTGGCCAGAGTCAGTGCCTCTTCATCGCTGATGCCATCGAGCGGATTGATGAAAACCTTGATGATCTTTTCTGGGCTTTTGGCCGCCACCTCCTCGATATCCATCCCCCCTTCGCTGGAGGCAAGCATCGCCACGAGCTGGGTCTTGCGGTCGGTCAGGACCGAAACATAATATTCGTGGCGGATCTCTGCCCCCTCTTCGATCAAGAGGCGACGGACGATCTGCCCCTGCGGCCCCGTCTGGTGGGTGACCAGACGCATCCCAAGGATCTGACCAGCGAGCTGCTCAACCTCAGCAAGTGACCGCGCCAGCTTCACCCCCCCGCCCTTGCCGCGGCCGCCGGCATGAATCTGGGCCTTGACCACCCACACTGGCCCGCCCAGCCGTTCGGCTACCGCCACTGCCTCACCGACTGAGAAGGCCGGTTCTCCGCGCGGCGTTCGGATTCCAAAACGACGAAGAATCTCTTTGGCTTGATATTCGTGAATCTTCATATTTGCCTTTCTGATGAGAGGTTGTCACGTACTCGGGGAAGGCAGCGTGGTCCCTCCCCGCTCCCTGGACGACGAGCCGCAGCCCGCCGCCTTTACATTATAAAGCTTTGCCTCAGATTCCGGGCTAACGCTGATCGGGCAATGCTGCCAGGCGGCGCAGGTCGTTCATGACCTTGCCCAAGAGTCTCTTGATGTAGGTAGGGTCATCTCGCTGGAAAAGCACGTTCCGCCTCTCAAAATCTTCTTTGGCCATACCATCATTCCACCATTTGACCTGTTTGAAGGGCGTACTGGAAAGGATAAAAGAATTCAGGACCACCGCCGGGTCGTTCAGTTGGAGCTCCAGCTCCTTGATCGTTCGGTAAAACTCAATCTTCGGATCGTTTGGCCCCTCCAGATTCCGCAGCCCTTTCGGGTCAATGAAGTTCACGTACTGTTTACCATCGACAAGGAGCCAAAGGATGAAGTCGGGGTAGAAGTTACCTGCCTCGAAAAAGCCGATGCCGCGACCGCGACTCATGTTGCGCAGAAGGTAGAGCTCCTTGCCATTGAGAAACTCCTTGCCCTCATTCGACTCGCAGAACTTTTGAAGATCGAGAACGAAATCGCGCTCGCCCTCCTTCTCCAGCACTACGGGTTTGACCTCGACGAGGTCGTTGCCGACATAGATGAGCGGTTCGTAGAGATGGCGGCTGAAGGCGATGGCGTGGAGCGACTGGAATTTCACGTTCCGCAGCGTGCCCGCCTCGATCAGCCCCTTGATTTGCGCCAGCTTCTGGATGATGTGCTGGCGCGACTGCTCGATGAGCAGGCGGTATTCGTGGATGAAGTTGGGATCGTCCTCGGAGAGCTCGCGATACTCCAGGTGGCCTGCCTCGAATTCCTGCTTCCTGAACTTGTAGTAGCGGTCGAGGTACTTCTTAAAGAGCGCCACCGCGATCTCTTGCCAGTAGTGGACCTGCTGGAACGACCGGAACGCCATTTCCGCTCTGGGGATGTAGAGCACGTACCAGTCCTTCCGCCTAAGGAGCGGCGCGAGGCTCGCGCGCGATAGATTGAGGTGATGCCAGGCGCGTTCGTTCTTGAACTGCTGAAGTTCAAAGTAGATGGCGTCAAAATCCAGGAACGCCAGTTGCGATTCCTCGAAGTGGCACTGATCCCGCTCCGCTGGCTGGTCGTTTCTCTGCCCCGCGCTGCTAGCCATGGCCTGGAGTTTTGGATACCAGTCCACTATGACAGGATGCCGGACAAAATGCTCAGGAGGCGCCTCATCTAAGGTTGGCTTCTTCCCGTCCTTCTTGAAATCGATCCCTTCCTTGAGCCGAACGATTTTCAGCTTCTTACTCCCCAGGTTCTTGATCACAGGGAGCACAAACTCGATCCTGTCTTCGTTCGCCGGTAGGCCTTCCTCTTCAAGATATTCCTTAAATTGACGCATATAGTCGGCACGGATGCCGAAGATGTTGAGCGTCTCCAGCGTCTCGATGTTCTTGGGTGTGGCCTGTTCTTCCAGCCTACGGCTGCGCTTGAGCGAAAATTCCTTGCCCTTTAGCCGGACGCCGCGACCAAAGAGCTGAATGATCTGCGAGCCTTCCTTGCGCCCAATGTTCATTAGGCCCATGGTACTGACCCGCCAGCTCGACCAGCCCTCAGTAAACTTCTTGGAGCCAATAAGAATGTTGATCGTGGACGACTCATCATTTAGGGTGCGGAACAGCGAGCCAGTGAAAGCCTGATCGGTGACCACAAGTTCTTGATGTTCTTGGCACAGCTTGCAGAGTGTAGAAGCGTCGCCCACGTTGATCACGCCAAAGGCATCGTTGTCACCGAGACGAAGTGCCACTTCGCCATCCGTGCCCTTGAGGTTCTCGACGTGGAGTGCGGCGGTCGTTGGGGCATTAAATAGCACGCGCAGGATGTCGTCAAAGACCTGGTCGGGCGTAAGGTTAAGCGTATTCAGGTACTGAAACGCCCCAGCAAAGATGTCTTGATTTTGCCGATCGAGTAACCCCGACTCTCCTTCGAGTAGCCGTTTAATCGTTGTGATGCTCTCTTCGCGCCTGCCCACAAAATTTGCTAAGAAGAGAAGAATGTCGACGACGTCGGAAACTTTACGTTTGTTTTCCGAACGCACCGCATTGACGCTGCCGCCAACAAAGACCCAGAGCGGAGGCTCGATCAAAAAAGGTCGGAACGCCTCACGTTGATCCCGGTAAAGCTTAAGTTGCTGGTAGAACGAGAGCAGACAGGCCGTCAGGTAGCGTCGCCGAACGCCTTCGTCCTTATCGTCGGCCAGGTTCAGGATGCGGTAGTCTTTGCCGTAGCCGTCCCCGTAGAAATATTTGTAGGAGTAGTCGAAGAGGATGCACTTGGCATAGGTCTGCTCCAGGGTACGATTGCCGCTGGCCTTCATCGCTTGCCCGAAAGTTGCCGAGTATTCAAACGAAAAGCCGTTCTCGCAGAGTTGGTTCCGCTTCTGCATCCAGGCGCCAGTTTCCGCACCGCTGGTGCCGCGATGGCCTTCGTCCACGAGGACCAGGTTGTTTCCCTCGAAGGCGTCCACTGCCACGGTCTTCTCGCCCGTCTCGTCGCGCAGCTTGTGGATGTCGAGGATTTCCACCGCGCGGTTGGTGAAGAGGCCACTCCCGTTCTTCGAGAAGAGCTCGGCATCGATCCCCGAAAGCCGGAATTCCTCCAAATGCTGGTACGAGAGCCCCTCGTTCGGCGTGAGGAGGATGATCCGATTAAGCTCATGCTGACGGTGATGTGCTTGCAGGTAGTGCTGGTACTGGAGGATGTTGATGTGCATGAGCAGCGTCTTGCCGCTGCCAGTGGCCATCCAGAAGGCCAGCTTGTTGAGGTCCTGCCGGGTATAGGGCTCAACGTGACTCGCCTTCGGCGCGGTGGCGTTGAAGGTCCCCAGGTGGGCGTTGAGCGCGGCGAGCAACCCCTGCGGGTCGCGGAAGTACTGATCGAGATAGATCTCGGTAAAGAGCAGCGCCAGGTACTGGAAGTACTTCGGGTAGAGGAAGGGCCCGGCGTGGTTTCGCCGCTCCGTGATCTGCTTCCAATGGTGCACGATGTTCTGGTCGTAGGCCAAAAGCAGGTCATCAGGAAGATTCGGTCGCCGCTCCGGTGGGAGATAGAGGCAAAGGGCGTGGTAGAAGCGAGTTACGTTGTTCTCATCGAAACCCTCCAACGCCGGCGCCTTCAGGTTGGCGGCAAGATGCTCGAATTTGGAGACGCCGAAGAGGGTGAGTAGCCACCCGTGGAGCACCAGCCGCTCTTCGAAGCGCAGGGGCTTCTCGGCGGTAGCAGTGTTCGCTCCGGAGCGTCGTGCGGTTCGCGGCGGCATGGTCAATTCCCCGTCTCCAGTGATGTGTTCGTGTCCTCTGCAAAGAGCTGCACGTATTCTTCAAAACGGAACTGGCGGTTCCTGGCTTGTCCGGTGACTTCTTTCAGCACGCCAAGCTGGACCAGCCGCTGCACCAACTGATTCGCTGCTGGAAACTCGGTTTTCGTGATCGTTTGCACTTTTTTGACGTTGATGATCGGTGTCCGGAAGAGCTGCTCCAGGACTTTGAGGCCGTTGCCCGCTGCCCGGCCGAACGATTGCGTGATTTGCTCGCGCCACCGCTCGCGAAGCGCCAGGATGCGTCGCGCCGTCTCGGTCGCTTGCGCGCTGACGTCAGTCATGCCGCGCAGAAAGAAACCGAGCCAACCCTCCCAGTCTCCGGCGTCGCGCACGGCTTGCAGCCGGTCGTAGTACTCTTGCCGGTGGCGCTTGAAGTAGTGCGAAAGATACAGCACGGGCTTATGCAGGATGCCGCGTTCGCAGAGCAGGAACGTGATGAGCAAGCGACCCACCCGCCCGTTGCCGTCGAGAAAGGGGTGGATGGTTTCGAACTGGGCATGCGCGAGCCCGACTTTGATGAGGACCGGCAGATCGTCCTTCGAATGTAGAAACCGTTCGAGATCGCTCAAGGCCTGCGGGACAACCTCGGGGGGTGGTGGCACGAACGTCGCCTCGTTCAAGGTGCAGCCGGCTGGCCCGATCCAGTTCTGGCTTCGCCGTAGTTCTCCTGGTGTCAGCCGGCTCCCACGCACGCCCTTGAGCAGGCGCTCATGGATTTCCCGGATCAACCGGACGGAGACCGGCAGCGTCGCCAGCCGCTCCAGCCCGTAGTTCATCGCGTGGACGTAGTTGATGACCTCGCGCACGTCGGCGGGACGGTCCGGCGAAAAGATATGCGCCTCGGCCTCCAGCAGGTCTTGAAGCGAGCTTTGGGTGCCCTCGATCTGGCTGGAGAGTACCGCTTCTTTCCGCACGTACATCAGCACAAAGAGATCCGGATCGGGAAGCGTGAGTACCGACCCATCCAAGCGGCCGAGAGCGTGGCTAGCTTCCGCAAGCAGGGCTTGGAGTTCGTTCATGTGCAGAGGTGGGTCTGGTGGGAGTGGCGCCGGCAAAAAGGCCCGGTAGCCGGTCGGCTGCTGGACGTACCGGCCCGCGCGACTGGCGCCTTTGGCATTAGAGGCTTCCATATTGACTCCAGCCTTTATCATGGCCACCCTCGCCGTCCATGTTAATCCCGGCCATTAACATGGACCCTGCGCCCGTCCATATGAATACCAGCCGATAACATGGGCACAGTCCGCTGTCTTGTAAATGCCAGCCGATTGCATGGAACCGTCTCCTACACGTCCTGCACGTCGAACATCCGCCGCAGGAATTCCTCCTCGATAAGCCGCACCTTCCAGGTCTGGTTGGGCCCCTTTAGGTTCTCCAGGTTGTTGTCGCCGTTCACGTAGATCACGTCAAACTCCTGGTGCTTGGTGTTGTAGCCCTGATTGCGGAACCAGGCATCGAGGGCGTCGTTGTCCAGCTCCCTCGTCTTTCGCCAGAGGATGAGCACCCGTTCGCCTTGCGGGCTCAAACCCGTCACGACGCGCACGCCGTCGAGGTGGCGGATGGCCTTCACCCGCAGGCCGATCAGATAGTTGAAGGTCTCAACGAGGTCCACCACCGTGGGCTTGGTCTCGCCGACGGTACCGGTGGCGATGTTGAGCGTGTAGTTGAAGGGGTCCTCGAAGCGGTCGAGGTTCAGGAGCGACGCGCTCCCGCGGCTTTCCACGTCCAGCATGTAGTGGAGCATGTAATCCTCGCGGAAGTCGGAGTGTTGTTCCAGAAGAGACTGTTGCGCCTCGGTGCGCTTGAGTTCCAGGTTGTTGAGCGTGTCCTCGTAGGATTCGAGACGCAAAACCTTAAACATGTGGCTGATGCCCTCGCGGGAGACGGGCTTACCGTCCTTCCAGTCCTTGGAATAAACGACCTTCTTGATGCGGGGTACGAGGACGGTGTCGAAGTAGTCGCCCATCTCCACCAGGATGTACTTCCGCCGGCCGCCATCCTCGCGGTTCAGGTTGATGACTGCGTGGGCGGTGGTGCCGGAGCCGGCAAAGAAATCCAGGCACACGGGGCCTTCTTCGAGGCCGGCTGATAAGATCGCATCCTCCACAGTGTGAATCGACTTCGGGTACGAGAAGGGATTATGCGCGCCGATGATGTCTCTTAGCAGGTTTGCTCCAAACGTGCCCGCGTTGTAGCGTGGATCCACCCAGTTGCTGAAGAGTGCTGGAGTCCTTTCCTGAGCCTCTATAAGCTGGTAAATTGTGCTGTTCTCGGTGCATATCAGCTTTTTCGCAGAAATCAGAGCGAGCCCCGATTCGTAGGATCGCCGCCATACCCTCTCTTCGCCCTGGCTACCGAGGGGATAGACCCGAAGGTATCCTTCCTTCGTCGGTCCGGTGGGATAGTTGCTGCCGAGCGCGGGCGGCGGCTCTGCTCCCACGACTTCTTGAGTCTTGGGTTCGACAAGAATCGCGTAGAAACTGTTCGGTCGAGCGCGACGGAAGTTGCTTTCTGCCGTCCCGCTTCGCTTGAATGGTCGCTCCTCCACCCCATTCTTACTCAGCCGCCCCCGCAGAGTGCGGTCAGAACCCTGGCCCACGCATGCTAGCATGTACTCATGCGTACTCGCGAGCGTCTTCGCTTTGCCACCCTGGGGGTGGTGGTTGACGACGATCATCTCTCTGCGCAGAGATGGGAAATGCGTGTCCACCAGTTCGCACAAATCAACCATCTCGAAGTCATCGATGGCAATGAAGAGAACGGGATCGTCGGACAGAAGGAACCGTGTTACCAGAGCAAGCCGGTTCTCAATCAGGGTGAGCCACGATGCTGAGATGTACTCATTCTTATAGAGGATCTCCGAATCGCCAGTGTTATACGGCGGATCGATATAGATGCACTCCACCTGCCCCCTGTACCGCTCTATCAGCAGATTCAACGCCTGGAAATTCTCGCTGTGGATAAGAAGCCCATCGCACTGCTCATCGAGGTCGTCGAAGGAGGCGAGCAGCCGCCGCTTGAACTCCTCGCCGAAGTGGCGGGTGTCGAGCACCAGGTAGGGGTTGGCCTTGAGGAACTCCACCGTGAGCGATACTGAGTATCCCGCCCTCGCTAGGTCGCCCTTGATCTCGTCGATGGCGAAGAGCCGCACCCACTCCTCGCGCTGGGCATCATTCGCGGCAATCTCCGGGTACAGTTCTTCCGGCACCCGGTCGAGCGTCACGCAGTAGTGCGTCTCTACCACGAACTTCTTCTTGAGCCAGAGCTTCTTCTGGAAGTTCTCCAGTTGCGCCAGAAAGTCGATGATCTTGTGGGCGATGCGGCGGATGGCCCTGATCTTGGAGAGATACTGCTCGACGCGCGGAGCCAATTCGCTCTCGATGTCATCTAAGTGCATCACTTCGTTCTTGATGTAGAAGTCGAGCTCTCGCCGCAAAAAGCCCCCCAGGTTCTTGTGGATGAAGTAGTCGAAGGTATTGCGCGCGGTGTAGTCTGTAAGGTGCTTCTCGAGGAGCGTGCGGTTTGGGTTCTTCTCTGTTGGCCGCTTGTCCAGCAGGGAAGACCAGGCTTCCAGGAGACTTGGTGAGCTAGCAATCATGGCGTGAATTCGCTTCACGGCCTCGGCGTTTAAGTCCGTCTGCGCGCGTTTTTCCGGGTCGGGCCGATACTCGAAGCGGATGACCAGCTCCCCGTTTTCTTCTGCCAGCGGTTGTGTTTCAGAGAGGATGAACCGGCGTTCCTTACCGTTTTGAGCGCGGTTGTTGTCCTTTTCCGTGTCGGCCTCGACCAGTTTGAAGTGAACCCGTTTGCCGGAAGGCAGCTTGAAGGTGTAATTGCGCAGGTATTCGCTCGTCTTGATGTAGTACTGGTCGTGGTTGGCCCAGTAGAGCTTGACCTCCTCGCCCTCGTAGGGGATGGCGTAGACGCCCTCCTTGTAGCGGCGCAGGGAGATGAAGTCGCCCTCCGAGTAGTAGCGGCGGAAGAAGTTGTAGAGGTGGGAAAAGACTTCGCTTTCTGCCGCCTCAATATCGAAAGCTGCGTTGTAAAGCTCCTGGAGTTCCCTAACCTTTGGCGCCTGGGTTGGATCCTTGAAGCCGAGGGCCTTGGCTTGTTCCTTCGCCTTCTCCAGCTCCGCCTGAATTGCCGAGCGGCTTTCGCGCTCGTAGGCGCTAAGGACGGCGCGCACCTGCGGAAGAAGCTCATCATTGAGAAAGCGCGTGATCTCATCGCGCTTGGCGTTCATGATGCGGTAGATTCCAAAATCCAGCTCGGCCTGGTCAAGCTGGAAGAGTTCGGCAAGCAGCCGTTTAAGTTTTTCTAGGTTCTGGGACATTGCCACTCTCTCTATCCTGTGGGCTACTGGGCATGAATTTTCAGTCTGGCGACGCGGGTGCTCTGTCTGCCAAAGCTCTTTCGAGGGCGATTGGCTCTCTTCCGTCCCGGAAAGTTGTCGCTGGCGGGACGGTGTGACGTCATTTTCCTGCTCCGGGACGAGCCCCGGCCTTCCGACAACGCGGAACGAGAAAGTTCGATCGAGAAGAACAGAGGTGATGTCGCCAGGGCGAAGCTGCTCGCAAAAGCCGCTCTTGCAGTGCAACGAACACCTTGATGTGTTCGGCAACGTTGCGGCCAAAGTTTAGCACCACTCTCCTCGCATGGGCGACAAAATGCGCCGCCCCGAACATGATCTCTTGCAGCACCGTCTGCCAAAGCGGGGCAGCGCCTGTTGGGTAGTTAGGACTGCCTTAAAGGCTCAGTTTTTCTGCGGTCTTAATCCCTTCTTCATCAGGTCAATGGTTAGGACCGAAAGCCATCGCCGTCGCCACGGGTTACGGCGTCTTAATCCCTTCTTCATCAGGTCAATGGTTAGGACTTGGCCTGCTATCCATGCCGGCCGATCAGTACGTCTTAATCCCTTCTTCATCAGGTCAATGGTTAGGACTGCTCGGGTCTTTTTTCTCCTTTCGCGACAATGGGTTGCAGAGGGGGTTGACAATTTTTTGACCCACGAAAAAGTTTTCTCCCAGAACCTTGCCAGACGTAGCCGTCCGCCTGCCGGCGCAGCGCAGGCCACGGGGCGCACGGCGTCGGGTAGTAGCAGATCGCACTCGCGGCGATGGGCATAGGGGTCACTCCTTCGGGGTCGGCCACATGGGGTCGGAAAGCCTCAACGAACCGCGGGAATTCCGGCCACAGCCGTTTCATAGAATAGCATACTCGGTGCGCGGTGGCAAGGGGTAGGTGCGCACGTCGTCGATTGTGTCCCCCTTTAATGCAAGAGGCCGCGCGCAATTGTGGTGGTGCGCTTTACGATCGTTCTGGGACATCGTAACATACGGCTCCGTATGGCAAACCCCACCATTATAGGCAAGCGCTGGTGAGCGTCAAATGGGGACAGGATCGTCGAAAAAGGTGACCTCAAACCCACACATTTTGGCCAGATGCTCACCCAGTGCCTGTACGCCAAACCGTTCGGTTGCATGATGGCCTGCAGCAATCAGCGCAACACCCGTCTCGCGGGCCAAATGGACATAAGGTTCGGCGATTTCGCCAGTGACAAAGAGGTCGCACCCTTTGGTGACCGCTTCGTGGAAGTAGCTCGCCGCCGCCCCGCTGCACCAAGCCAGGCGGTGCACTGGCTGGTCTCCCGCCCCAATGACCAGCGGCTGATGGCCGAGTCGTTCGGCCAACCGCTCGGCGATTGCCGCGACACATGGCACTGGGCTGGTTGCTTCCTGGCAGCTTCCCAGGCAGCCGAGATTCTGCTCGCCAAAGCGCTCAAGCAGTTGCCACCCCATTGCTTTGGCCCACTCAGCATTGTTGCCAAACTCCGGATGGGCATCGAGCGGCAGATGGTAGGCCACCAGCGAGACTTCATGGCGGAGTAGGAGCGCTACGCGCTGCCGTTTCCAACCAACCAGGCAGGGATCCTCCCCTTTCCAGAAGAGGCCGTGGTGAACCAGCAACAGGTCGGCCCCGGCAGCCACTGCTGCCTCGATCGCCCGGCGACTGGCGGTCACCGCCGTCATTACCCGGCGGACTGTTGCCCGCCCTTCCACCTGTAACCCATTTGGGCAATAATCGCGAAAAAGCTGTGGTGTCAGCCAGGAATCGAGCCTTGCTATCACCTCTTTTAACTGCATCGGAGCATCTCCATGAGCGGTCACCGTCTCCTGACCATTATCGCGTACACGGTGCTGACCACTGCCACCGTCGGGTTCATCGTCGCCCATCTGAAACCGAGTTGGTGGTTGCCCCAGCGCTCGGTGGTAATCGTCGAACGCGACCGGGAGCCGCCGGCTGATTCCCTGGCCAAAGATTTCCGCAGGGCAGCACAAGCAGGCCAGAGGGCCGTCGTTGCCTTACAACCCCATGCCGAGGGGGGTGGGAAGGAAAACGCCTTGCTGCCCCCCAACCATCCTCCGATTCCCGAAGAGGAAGATCTGGAAGAACGCGAGGTGGGGTCAGGTGTGATCATCAGTGCCGACGGCTTGATCGTCACCAATGCCCATGTGGTTGGCGAAGCCGAGGAGGCGCTGGTCCGTTTTGCCGATGGGACCACGCGCACGGCTCGACTCGTCGGGATCGACCGCGAAACCGATCTTGCGCTATTGCAGCTTGCTGAAGCAGACAAGATCGCTTTGGCCCCGCTGCCGTTTGCCCCTGACGACAGCTATGCTGTTGGCGACATCGTTCTGGCTGTTGGCCATCCGTTTGGGGTGGGACAAACGGTGACGATGGGCATCATCTCGGCGCTTAATCGCACCGAATTGGGGCTGTCGACCTTTGAGCAGTTTATCCAGACCGACGCAGCGATCAATCCAGGAAACTCCGGCGGCGCACTGATCGACACCAGCGGGCGACTGGTGGGTATCAACACGGCGATCTATTCCCAAACCGGCGGTAACCTCGGCATCGGCTTTGCCATTCCGGTGCGCACGGTACGCAACGTGGTCGCCGAACTCGTCGCCCAGGGCAGAGTGCGCCGTGGCTGGCTGGGGGTGCAGCTGCAACCCCTTGACGAGGGGTTGGCCGAAGCCCTTGGGGTACCCGGGGAGAGCGCAGTGGCGGTGGTGGCAGTGCTCCCCAATACCCCTGCGCAGCAGGCCGGGATTCGCCCTGGCGATCTGATCGTTGCCGTGGCTGGGCAACCGGTGCGGCGGGTACGTGAGGTGCTCGACCGGGTAGCCGCAAATCCTCCCGGCACACCGGTGGTGCTGACCATCGTGCGCCACGGCAAGCGGCTGCAGGTAACTGTGGTCGCAGGCGAACGGCCAACGCTCACGGCGCCGCAGTAACGGCGTTGGCAAACTGGGGCAGCGGAGCCCGCAACCCGCCGATTAGGAAGGTAATCAACCGATCGCGCAGATGGTCGAGGTTACGATCATCAAACGGCTCGCCCGCAAAGAGCTGCAACGCGTCGACCCCGGCAATCGCGTAGGAGACTGCGCCGAGCATAAAATGGAACCGCCACAGGATCTCTTCGTGGGGCACATCGGGAACGCTGGTATAGAGCGCATCAAGGTAGCGGTTGAGGACATCTCCGTATTCGGCAGCGAGCACGCGGCGCACAAACGCGGAAGGGTCGGTGAGCGTCCGCCCCAAAAGACGCAGGAAGTGCTCCCCGCCCGGCTCTTTGGCCAGGTCAAAGAGTGCCCCGAAGAAGGCTTCCAGGATGCGGCTTGGCCGAACTGTCTTGCCCAGCTTTTCCGCTTCGCTGTAAAGCTGTTCCAGGCGCTGCCGACGAAGCTCGTTGAGCCAGACAAGCCGGCGGCGAAAGACCTCTTCGATCAGCTTTTCTTTGCTGCCAAAATGGTAATTGACCGCCGCCAGATTGACCTGAGCGGCGGCGGTGATCATCCGCATCGACGCCCCATCAAAGCCATGCTCGGCAAAAAGCGCTTCAGCCACGTTGAGGATCCGGTCGCGGGTATCGCGCCCGGCTACCGGTGGCTGCTTGGGCAACGCTGCTACGCCCTGACCTCTGTCTGCTTTAACGGATTTTGCCAAGCTGCACCTCCAGCCGAACGGCGATTGCCGGGTCGAACTGGCGGGTTGCTTCCCACTGTCCGTCGGCCATCTGCTGGCGCCGCCAGCCAACGCTCGGTTCGATCTCATAGAAGAACCAAGGCCGCCACAGGCTCTGCCGCCACCGCCAGGAAAAGCGGTGCTCGGTGACGAGCTGCGGCGAGGAGACCCCGCTTACCCACCAGCCGGCCGACCAGGCGGTACGGGGCGAGACCCGATGGTTCCAGTCGGCTCCGGCTCGCCAGTGGGTGCCCGAGCGATCGCCCCACTCGTCTGCTTGGACGGTGAGCCGCAGGAGATCGTTCTGCCCTACTGGGCGCAGCAGGTCTCCCCCAACCAGGACCCCCCAATCCCGCTCGCGATCCCAATAGATCTGGGGGCGCGCTTGAAAGCGCCACTCGCCGGCAAGCGCCCAATCCTGCCGATAGCGAAGGCTGACCTTCGGTCCTCCGGTGAGCCGAATCGTCCACCGCCCCCGTTCGTTATCAACCAACCCATATTCGAGGCCGACCTCCGATTTGCGCCGATCAAGCGGCGTCGGTTCGAATGGGGGACGATCGCGTTGGCGCAACCAATCGGCTTCATCGCTGTCGACCACCAGACGCAGCCGGTCGGCCAGAAGCGGCAGCGGCAATCGCAGGCGCAACTGTGCCCCATGATTCCAGCCGTCAAGGCGATGGTACTGGCTACCCACCCGCACGCGTAGGTGGGTTTTATCGTACTCACTTTCGAAAAGACGCGGGTCGCCGAAGAACTGGTCGAAGCGCTTGGCCATGCCGATCACCCAGTCAGAAGCTGTGGCGTGGGCGAGGTCCCACCACGGGCGCGATTCGCCGGCTGGATCGCTCGCTCTGGACGATGGAGCAGAACGGGGCGGCTGCAATCCCTGCTCAGCCAACGCCGGCAGCGCCACGACCACCAAGCTGAGCAGGGTTACGATCCGCCCGCGCCGTTGGTGTTGGCCTCTTGGCGATAGTGCCACGGAAAGCGGCGCCGCATTTCGCTTTCGATCCATGATGCCACCTCGTCGTTGACGGCCTCTACCCTCTTGCCCCGAGTCTCGATCGGCGGGCCAATGACAAAAAGAAGGTCACCCGGGTAACGCAAAAAGGCGTTACGCGCCCAAAGCT
>Ga0308420_1000052_pt1 | contig 40350 bp, 32 predicted proteins | sample HotsprSampleMS55_FD_203802 | JGI IMG/M metagenome (GOLD analysis project Ga0308420, IMG submission 203802) | Hot spring phototrophic mat microbial communities from Mushroom Spring, Yellowstone National Park, Wyoming, United States - 20090730_MS55 ... | reverse complement strand
AGTGAAACAGGGATTCATAACCCCACGAGGTCCTTGAAGTCCTGAATGGTTCGTGAAACAAACAAAAACAAAAAAACAAAAAAATTTTAAAACTTTTTTTTGTTTTTTTGTTTGTGTTTATGTTTTCATGAGCTCCTGAGAGTGCTCGAGTGAAACAGGGGGTATGTCCCCACGAGGTCCTTGAAGTCCTGAATGGTTCGTGAAACACAAACACAAATATCGGCGCGAAGCGCCGATGACTGTTTCACACCCCTTCGGGGTGTGAAACATCACGGCCCGAAGGGCCGATGATGTTGTGCGCCCCTTCGGGTCGCACAACAAACGAAAAAACAAAAAAAAGTTTTAAAAACTTTTTGTTTTTGTTTTTTCGTTTGTTTGTGATCATGACACCTGAGAGTGCTCGAGGGATCAGGGGTCTATGACCACATGGGGTCTTGAATTTGTATCTTGAAGGCTAACTGTCGTAAAAAGTTTATATGTTGTTCAACAACATATAAACTTTTTTTAAATTTCTTCCATTTCAGTTTCCATTTGTTCTTCAGAATATACAGGACTCTGAGTCGCTCTTGAAGGGATAGCACTAACGGTAGGTTGTATATTACCCTGTAAACCTTTCACCAATAAAGCCCTTTTCTTTTTCAAATACCAAAACTGTGATACAATCACGACAATACCCATGATATCGGCAACAAATAAAGTTACAACTGTAATATATTTTAAAACATCCAAAGGTAACCCTGTTATGATGATCATCAAGTACACGATAGAAAGCGTAATAAAGACTACTGAGAAAATCACAAGAACTACTGAAGCTGTTGTATAATTAGAAAGCTGAAGATATGCAGCAATCAGGACGAAGGTTATCGTTATGAAAAGGAAAACAGGGAATAATTTCACAAAATCAATAAAGAAGGTCCCTATATAAACGAAATCTCTTTCTTTTAACGACTCTGTAAATAGGAAAAGAACGAGAACTAATAGAAATACATACAACAGGAAAAACACTCTTATAATAATCAATATTTTTTCTAGTTGATTCAATAATGTTTGTTCAATAACTCTTTTTTGTTCTTCCATTTCTTGTCTCTCAACCTGTTGTATAGAAGGCTGTGGGGCTTCAAAGACTTTGGTCTCCAGAGGCTTTTCTGTATAAAGAGAGCCACTTCGAGTACGATACATCTCAGGCTGTTGAGGTTCTTCGAATGCTTCTTCTTCTTTTATGATCCTTTTACTAGGTATTGTTTTTTCTGTTTTTGACTTTTCATATCTTGATTGTTTCTTTTGTGATCTAACTGGACCTGTTCTCTCTAATTTCTCTGCTCTTTGTACACTCTGTTGTGTTCCTGTTTTTTCTGGTCTCTCTACTCTTTCTGGTCTCTCTACTCTTTCTGGTCTCTCTACTCTTTCTGGTCTCTCTACTCTTTCTGGTCTCTCTACCGCTTCTAACCTCTCTGCTCCTTCTAACATCTCTGCTCCTCCTAACATCTCTGCTCCTTCTAACATCTCTGCTCCTTCTAACCTCTCTGCTCCTTCCAACCTCTTTCCACTCTCTGAAGTTTCTCTTACCAATTCAGGTGGAATCATTGCAGTTTCAGGTCTTCTTGATTCAGAAATCTTTGACTCAAACTCAGGTCTTTGTGTTTGTACTCTTGACTCTGGGAACTCCTGTTTTGTTTCTAGTTGTTCTAATGGCTGTCCAAATTCAGGTTCTTCAAAACCTTCTAAAAGTTCAGGTTCTAATTCCTTAGATAGATATTCTTCTAATTGCCCTTCACTCTGGTATCCTTGAGTTTCAATAAATTTTTGACTTTCTTTCTCAGCTGTTCTTTTTGTCTCTTTTTCTATTTCTTCCTGTATGTCTGTTTGTGAAAAACTTCTTCTTATTGGTCTTCTAAAGCTCCTGAATCTTTTTGGATATCTCCTCATCAGGTGACTCATTATTCTCTGAAGATCGACAGAAAGAAGCGAATGTATCTTGCTAATGTTACTCTTTCTTTTTCAGTGTTGTCTAGGGATAGTTTACTTTTATTGATATCTGAAATAATTGATTTCAATAAATCATTGGTTAGATTTTTGATCTGGGGATAAAATTTTGCAAAGGCATATATAGCATAAGAAACAAAATTTATGTTCAGATTGTATACTCTGTTGTCGTCCATAAATTGGTCAAAAAATTCCTTGTAAGTTTCATCTTGAAACAGATTTTTTAGCTCCTTTTCAAGTTTTGTCTTATAAATTCTTCTTCTACTATTCTTCTCCTGAGAGACAAAAAGTTCTTTTTCTATTTTACCCCCTCTTATTTGACTTCCGTCGTAGACGATCATTCCTTTTTTAATAAAAGTTTTGAATATTTCAAACAGAGCTGAACTGTTATTCATTCAGTTTTTTCAGAATGTAATCTTTCATTTGATTGTGAGGAATGTAATACGGAACCTCAATTAGTTTTATTCCTAGGTCTTTACATAATCTTCTTTTTATCTCGTCTCTGTATTTCTGTTGTATATACTGCGAATAGTTCTGACCTGTAAAGTTTGGCCACTTATAATGTTGTTCCCCCTGATATTCAAGGGCTATTTTCAGAGTATCATTATAACAATCAAGTTCAAGTCTCTTGTTGGTTACAGGGTTTATTAAAAAATCAGGTCTAACCTTCCTGAAGGGTACTTTATAAATCTCCTCAAGTATCTTACATGCCTTCTCTTCGTTTCTTAATGGCTTCTCAGGTTTGAACTCTGAGATAAACAGAGTCAGAATAATAATACTAAGAACCAGTAAAAACACCAAAAATATGAGGAGGAGTCTCATTTTTTATACGATCTTTTGTTTTATTACAGTCGTGATTATCATTCTTCTATTTTCAAGGTTTATCAAGAAAGAAACCTGTTATTCTTTAAACAAATATATTATCAGGGAACACTTTGTAGCCTGTGATCTTTATTACATCAACAGAAAGGTTTACAGCTATACTGTAACAGACAAAAACTATGTATTGATTTTGTGTAACAAAGTCAAATGGTTCATCATCGATAGGGGTTTTAGAATAATAGACCTCAAAGATGCTGTAAGAAAGCACACCTGCCAGGTGGACGAAATTCTACATTTCGAAAATGGGTTTTTCATCTTGGTTTTCAATAAAAAAATCAGAAGGATCTTAAAGATTCTACACCTGAAATCCCTCAGAAGCTTGTAATAAAACCATGAATATTTTTCAGTGTCTTATAAAACCATTACGTTCAAAACCCACTGAGGAACCTAATAGATTTTTAGTTTCAGAGAACATAAACACTAATGAAAAGACAAATACTAATGAAGCGATAAAAACTAAAGATCAGAGCTTTTTTGAAGTGGACTTATCATCTGATATAATAACTCCCCTAGATCCTGAAAACCAGAATTCAAAAGATAGAAGGAAACAACAGCTGTCTGATATAGTTTCAGACAGCTGTTGTAGAAAGAACCCTGAAAAATGTGAAAGAAGCAATTCTGAGTCTCAAAGAAAGAACCCTGAGTCTCAAAGAAAGAATCCTGAGTCTGAAAGAAAAAACCCTGAGTCTCAAAGAAAGAACAGAAATGTAAATATATCGACAAAAATTTTTTTCGAAAACTCTTCAAATCCAATTTCTGCTAAGAAGAACCCTGACTCTTTCGGGGTCATTGAACAATTTATAGATCTTGTAATTAGAAAACTTCAATACAAGATGAACTCTGAAATTCCAATGCTCAGAGAAAAACTCAACAAAGTAGAAATTGAACTAGAAAATGCAATAAGACCCATAGATAAAAAGTACCTGAATTTACAGGTGGGTGAGATAAATCAACAAATCACAAAGTTAACGAACATTGTTGAAAGCTTCAAAAAAGCTTCAAAAGACAAATTAGACACATTGCGAATACTCTTTCTTTCAAGAGAAGAGCTTCTAACCAGAATTCAGAAATCAGAGGGTTCTATGAAAGATAACCCTGATATGGTGCTTTTGAAGACGCTCAATGAAAAGATTCAGGATATCTATTTCGAGGTCCTGAATATTGTCGAGCTCTTCTTACCAAATGAGATTATCTATGAAAAGGACGAAGAATATCAAAAAAAGAAATGTCTGAATTGTAAATCTGTAAATTTTATCACTCAATCAGGTATAATATATTGCTCAAATTGCTACTTTGAGATATCTCCTGAAATTTCTTTATATTCAATCAACAGAAACAATGTCTATAATACTTATGCATACGAGGAAAGAGAAAACTTCAAAAAAGCAATGATAAGGTTTCAGGGGAAACAAAAAGTTAAATTCCCGAAAGACTTTTTTGAAAAACTCGATGAGTATTTTATGTCTTATGGGCTTCCTAAAGGTGAAGAGGTAAGACAGAAGAAAATGAGACCTGATAAAGAGCTTTTATTGAAGGCCCTTTCAGAGAAGAAGTTTAACAAGTATTATGAAGACATCAACCTTATATGTAACATTTATTGGGGTTTTGAACTACCTGATATCTCTCATATAGAAAACAAGCTTCTTGAGGATTATGAAAAATTCAATGAGGCTTACAAAAGGCTAAAAAAGGAAAGAAAAAGTTCATTAAACATACAGTTTTTGTTATACAAACTCCTGAAAAGAAACGGATTTCCTTGTACAAAGTCCGATTTTAAACTAATGAAAACAGCTGATATACTTGAGTATCATGAGAGGATCTATCAAGAAGTCTGTAAAGAGTTGGGTTGGTAGAGTATATGTATTATTCAAGGTAATACATATACTCTTTTCATACCTGTTAATACATATCACTTTGCTTTACTCTTCATTTTCATCATTCTCTGTTGGTATTATATCATCCATATTTGTTATGACCTGGATATTTTTTCTTGACTTTTCTTCAGATCTTTTTGACTTTTCTTTAGATCCTTTTTCATCAGATCTTCTTTCTCTATTTTTCCTTTCTTCAGATCTTTCCTCTTCATAGTCTTTTGACTTTTCTTCAGGTTTCCTTTCTTCGTTGGTTCGCCTTCCGTCTTTTTCAGGCGTTTTTGTTTTTTCTACGGTCACTGTTTCCTCATTGTCTTCTTCCAAGCTCAATTTTTCAACTTTCTCTGGTATCACTCTTTGTAATTCCTCCTCTGACATTATGTTTAATCTATTTGCGTTTTCTTTCACAAAAGAGGGAATAGTAAATGACTCTGTAATTTCATAGATGTACGCATGTCTCACATTAGTTACTAAAGAAGTAATGTTTGTTGACCCTACATAGATCCAATTGAAGGAGATAATCAGACTTGCGGTAAAAGAAACATTTTTCAATTGTTCGATGTTTTTTATATAAACATCTTTCGGTTGATCTTTTTCATCTTTGTATATAACGGAAGCTCTGAAGTCTCTATCTAGTTTGAAATATAATGTTTTATCATTGATCTTTTCAATATCGTATTCGTCGGTCTGTTCGTTTTGGTTATAAAACAACTTGATAGGATCTTTAATTGTCACGAGAATGGTAGTTCCCCCTTGTTGTTTAACTTTGGAAACAAGTTTCGTCAGTACATTTTGATCCTTTCCGTTTTCGTAAGCTCTTTTGATTAACTGTTCGATTCTTTGCATTATATTAAGCCATTTTTTTGCGAAATTTCTATGTTCTTTGTTAGAAGATTCGAATTTAACTGCCAAAGAATATTTTTCATTTTCATTCTGTGTTTCTTTTTCGAAGTTTCTTCTTTTAATACCACAGGTGAATACTGGAAGTCCCATGTGAAAGAATTTTCTTTCCATGGTTCCTGAAACATATTTTAAACTAATAGAATGGAAAGAAATATTTCCCTCTGAATAAGTTCTTTTGTCGATAGATGCAATTTCAATGTTTTCGGGTTTGAAATCTTCGTAATAGATTGGTTCAAACATTTTCTAAACTTTATATGTTTTTATTTATTATATTTTAATACCGTTTTTTTTCAATTTTTCTTTCTTTTTCTCATCTAACAGGTTTTTGTCTAACACTTCAAGCGTCTGATCTTGGTTTTTTCTGTATTGACAACCCTGATCGTCAGAGAATATATCAGGGTTGTCAATACTAGGAAACAATTTTATTGTTCTGTAATCTTTGTTAAGTCGTTTACTGCATTTGTTACATACGTCTTTTTCGCTGTCGAGACAGATATTATTACAGATAGAGTTTGATTTGACCCCCCTTCTGAAGACATAAGAACATGTTTTGACTTTGGAACTTATTTGAAGTTTCTCTTTAAAGTCTTCAATAGTCACCTGTTTCTGTTCAGTGATGCACTGATTTATAAAAGGTATCAGGGTTTCTAATTTAGTCAGAAGAAACTCGTTTAGTTCCTGTTCTAATTGTTCAGACTCTGAGTTTACATCACCTGTATCTTTCTCGGAAGCAGTTTTTTCGGAAACTGTTTCCGAGAAAACAGTTTCTTTGAATTCTATATTATTGTTCGTTTCCAGAGGACTTTTGCTCATTTCTTCTGTGTTTCCTGCTGTTTCAGGAATTCTTTTAAGCTTATTAATTCAAATTTTAACTCTGTCTTTTCATAATCTAAAATCTTGATTTTCTTTTCATATTCGTCAATCCTCTTTTTGTTTTCATCTAGTTCGGCTTTCAGTTTTGCTATTTCAATCAGGAGTTCTTTATTTTTCTTCTCCTTATCTTCTATTGTGTGTTCTACTAAATCAGCTCTTCTCTTCATGTCAACTAAAAGTAGGAAAATGATACTAATGACTCTTCCGATATTATCGATTGTAATTTTTATTTCATCTAGCTTGCTGCTTTGAGGTTTTTGCTCTGTTTTTGCGAGTTTTACGAGATTTGTATTCGTAGGATTCTTGTCCATCTGTATAGTTTTGTTTTTTAAGGTTTTTTCAATAAACTCTATTTTACAGGTTCGTTTTTGGATATTGACGTTCAAAACTTTTTAAGTTCGTGATATTTTGTAAAGTACCTGATAAGTATTAATCAAAGAACAAGTCTCTAGTCCGATCATTAGTTAAAATAACAAAAAACCTTTTAAAACTTTTTTTGATTGTGTCGCTTCGCATGTTGCGAAGCTTGTTGCGAAGCTTGTTGCGAAGCAACGTGGTTTGTAACAAGCTTCGCGCCGACCGCCGACTGCCGACCGCCGACCAACAGATGTGACAAGGTCACAAGCGCCAACCACTGACCAACAGGAGGCGCAAGGCGCCAACTGCCGACCGACATCGTGACCAAAGGTCTATGTTTTTGTTTCTGTTTGATGTCTAAGAGTCTTTGAGACAGGGTTATATATTATAACCCTGAATTGTTCCTGGACATCAAACAGAAGCAAATGTTGAATAAGACACATATAATTTATGAAACCCTGAAAAACCTACTTCGATGTATATATTGTTGATTGTGGTAATGTTTCAATAGTTGCCCTTATAGCAGGAGTTGAAACGAACTGGGAAGAAGGGAGAACAGTAGTTACAATAGGTATTGTACTAGGTGGTGATTGTACTGTTTGTCCTGTTTGTATTGTACTAGGTTCTGATTGAACTATTACAGGTGGTGATATACTAGGTGCACTAGTTTGCATCTGTACTGAAGTTGCAGGAGTCGTACTGGTTTTTGTTTCTGTTTCTTTTGTTTCTGTCTTTGTAGTTGTTTGCGATTGAGAAGCAGAGATCTTTTCCTTCAGTAACATCATTTCCATTTCTTGTTTCTTTAGTTCCTTTTCTCTGTTTTTCTTAATGATTATGTAGACGATTATTATCGCTCCTATGACAAGCGCTAATAGAATAAGAGCAAAAATGAAACCTGTTATTCCCTCTTGCACACTCTGTGCTATCTGGTCGCCTCTTTGTAAAACAGTGTTTGCAATATAATTTTGATTTACAGCACTAAAAAGAGAATCTATAACACAGGAAGATATGATACTGGTGTATATGTCCTGGTCTATTTTTGCAGTTACGTCTCCCTTTATTACTCCGCATATGGTAACTTTTCCATTGTTAAAGTTTTCTATATATTGCTGACATGTATCATTGATTTGACTCTCTGTTCTCGAGACGATTTCATTGAAGATTTCTGTTAAGTTTTTTTGATATTGCTGTGATACGTTTTCAGAAAAAGATAACCAACCTTGTTTACTAGTTGCTAATTGAGTAATTAGTTGCTGCAAAGAGTTTTGTATCTCATTCCAGTTTTGAGATATAGTCTGAATAACATTGTAGCTATCTAATTTATTAAAAGATTTTATTTTCTGTCTGACATCTATATCTAGATCACCCTGTATAATAGCACTCTCGCAAACTTTTATTTCTACCTTGTTCATATTTACTGATTCATTAGATGACTTTATATTCAGCTTCTGTATAGATTCATTTACTACATTTGTCATCGCTGAGATTTCATTAATAGCAGTCTGAGACTGAAAATTATTCCCCATTTTTTATTCAAAATCAAATATCATTTTACTGAAAAAGTTTTAAAATGGATTGCGATTCTATTGTGAAGTATCTTACATTTGAACCATATGACTATCAGCTCAGTGATGTTAAAAATATGATTTACGCTGAGAAAAATGGCAACGGAGGAATAAACTGCAATCCAACAGGAACAGGAAAGACGATAGAGTTCGTACTACTTGTATTTAGTGATTTGCTTTCTGATAGTACTCATAAAACACTTTTTATAAGCCCAAACATGAGACTGATACAACAGGTGAAAAAGGAGATTCAGAAAATCAACTCTCCAGTACCAATGAAAGTTTTTGAGTGCCTGAAATCGAATGAAGAAATTCAAAAAGACTGTAATATTGTTTTAACAACAAAAAAAATTTTGATTGTCAATAACTTTATTTCAGATGTTGAGTGGTACAGGGTTATCTTTGACGAGGCACATCATATAAAGAATGACACTTCTGTAACAAGAGAGAGATTGAAAGCCCTGAGTTTTAAGAAACTTTGGCTAGTCACAGCAACACCTGATCTAAATGGATACTTCGATTACAAAAGTCTTTTGAAAATTTTTGGACGTAGAAAGGTTTTCGTCATTAGAAACAATAAGAATGCAATTTTTGACAGACTCGAGATACCAATGTTAACAGAGAGGATTATACCAATAAGCCTGTCGGAGATCGAGGTAAAGATATATCAGAGACTGCTCATGTCTCTGAAGAATGCATTTGATTCTGATCGGGTAATATGGTTAATAGCGGTGTGTCTTTTAAGAAGATTCTGCGATGGAACAGGAATTAATTTTGGTCTAAATTCATTACTTGAAAATCTCATCTCAAAGTGCCCAAAGTGTGAAAAACAAAAAAACTGTTTATTTTTCAGATGCTGCAGAGCGATTATCTGTTTCAAATGCGTAAAGAGAAACGAAGAAGATTTAGTTTTTTTATGTCCTAACTGTCTTAACAGGGTTTCATATATCGAGCTCTTTTTACATAATAGTCAAAGAGAGCCCATTAGTGAGCTTTTAGAACAAAACAAGAAGCCTACAAAGATAAATGCTCTCATGGAGTACCTGAGTAGAATAAAAAGTCGAAAAGTAATCGTTTTTACAGAATGGTCAAGAGTTGCATCAATGGTGGAGGAGACCCTGAAAAAGGAACAGCAAAAGTACAAAAATATTTTTAGAATAGATGGCAAGGTCAGAGAGAAACACAGGGTTCTCATACTTGATGAATTTAAAAACAACCCTGAACCAAGTATTCTTGTTATGACATTAAAAACAGGTGGGGAAGGTTTAAATATAATAGAATCAAATCATGTCGTGATACTTGAACCCTATTGGAACTATAAAACAGAACAACAGGCCATTGATAGAGTTTATAGAATAGGTCAGACAAAAAATACATATGCTGCAAGGTTCTACATACAGGGAACGATAGAAGAACTACTACATGAGGTTCAAAAAGAAAAACTGAAAGACACGAATTCAAAAAGAGTCAAAACAATAATAAACTTCTCTCAGTTGATGGGAATTTTCAGGCGTAGGTATATACAGAAGTAAGTATGTTTTCAGAGTTTTGATTTAATTAAAGTCTGTTTCAGACTTTAATTAATGTCGCCGCATCACCATACACTGTTCGTCGCATCTTGTTTGTTCTTCTTGTTTTATGACTTATCAAGGCTCAGACTTCTTGCTTACTTCCAAATCTCGCTCGTTTACTTACTCGCTTTACTCACTCGCTTTACTCACTTGCTTTCGAATCTTACTCGCTTTACTCACTCGCTTTCAAACTCTCGCTTTTAAATTTTCCCACCTGTATTTACATCACCTCCTCTTCTTCCTCTTCGTATTCTTCCATTGATCTTGATCTTCTCTTAGAGGGCATAGGTGAAGGGCTTCTAGAACGCGAACGAGATCTAGAACGTCCGCCACCTCTTGCTCTTTTTGCTTCTATTTCAGCCTCATTTTGCTTATACCATCTTTTGTACTCTTCTTTTGTTTGAGGTGACTTTGCTACGAGTGCTGTATTGCCAGGAAACTTTCCTTTGCGCTTCAACTCTGCAATGTATTCTTTAAGGAAATGACTCCAAGGGTTATATCTTGGTCTTCTAACACATGTTGCACTGACCTTTGCAGCAGATCTTTTGATTCTAGTAGAGCCAAACTGAACTTCAGAACCTGCTCGTTCGTGCTCTCTTCTTAAGTAATATCCCGCAGGACACTCTTGTTGCTGCTGTTGTAATGGTTTTGGCATCGTTATAGCTTTTTTATAATAGCTATTATTTTTTCTGTTTGAAGAGAAAAAAATTTTTTTGCTTTTTTTGATTATTGAATTTTTTTATTTCCAATTGCTTTTTCAGAAAAAATGAACAGTAAAAATTTTATTTATTACCCTGTTAGATGTCAATGTAACAGGGTATTGGGGGATAAACAAAAAGCGATAGAAGAAATGAAGAAGCAGGGGGTACCAATTAATGAGATCTTCAAGAGACTGAATATTAACAGGTTATGTTGTAGACTAAGACTCATAGAACCTGCGATACAGTTAAAAAGTTTGGACTCTGTTTATAACATTGACCCTGAGTTAATAAACTTCTTCAAAGAGCAAGAATTATAAAAAAAATACACTACAACAAAAAAATGGACTGTGGAATCTTCTTCATGAAAGACCATGATAGTTTAGAGGAAATAAAAGGTTTTTGGTATAAAAGTCTATTGCCTATTTCAGATGACTCTAAAGCAAAAATTTTCTATATCCCACTTCATCAGAAGTATTTTTCTATTGATGGTGTCACACAGGATAAACTCAAAGATTTTAAGCTCGAATTATACTCTGTAAAGGAGCCAACACTCTGTAATGAGTTCAAATATATACTTTTTGAACACCTGAGCAATAATGAGAAAATAGAACACCTGTTTTTCAATGTTATTAAAGATTTTTTAGAAACGTTTTACAAGTCAGATCTTACTGAGTTTTTATCTATCTTCAGTAAGCAAGAATACGAGATTTCGGAAATAAGTCTCATGATAGATAAAAACATTAGGAAGATACTGAATAAATGCCTTGAAATAGGTATTCTCTCAAACAAAGATGTTATCAATATACAATATCTCGAAAACGAAAAAACAACAGAAGAACTTTTTTTGAAAAAATTTTTCAAAAAAATTATTTTATAAGTAAATAAATAGTTTTGAACAACTCAATGAAAATTTGATTAAAACTGAAATTCAAAAACTAGGATTAGAAAAAACGAAACCCTGAGATAATCTTGAAAAAAAAATCCCCCGTAAAAATGGAACAAACCAGAAGACTATATTACTTTATAACAAACTTATTTGTTGGGATAAATTTCTTAGTAAACTTCATTACGATTGTTCTTCTTGCAAATAATAGATTATTCTTTGGAGGAGGAGATTACACGAGTGAACTTTTTTCGAGAATTACTATTGCATATTCAGTACCTGCGAATATAGTTATTTTGTTTGTAATACTCTTCTTTCTGTTCAAATTATTTACAACTCCTATGATCATAGTAAGAGAAAACAATAGCCAACAACAAACAGGAACCCCTGAAAGTATACAAAATATTGGAAATCAAAATCAGCAGTCAAAAACAGGGAAACTAAAAAGAAAAAAACAAAAAAATAAACGAACAGCAGAAATAAACAATAACAACAATTCTGAAACTGAAGATCAAGGAGAAGACAAACAGGAAGAAGACGATAAACAGAAAGAAACAGAAGACGAAGAGAAAGAAGACGAAGAAAGAGAAGACGAAGAAAGAAAAGACAAACAAAGAGAAAGAGAAGACGAAGAAAGAAAAGACAAACAAAGAGAAAGAGAACAGCAGAAAGAACAAAAAGATAAACAGGATGAAGAGCCCGTATATTTTGTTTAATAATATTCGACTTTCTGATAAGTCTTTAAAGCTGAAGACTTATCAGAATCCTGTTCTTCTCTCTTCCTATAGACTGAAAACTAAACATCAGAAACAGAAAATTCTACACTTCGCAAACGATGTGCGTATGTTTATGATCGGGGATCAGGGGTTCATAACCCCGTGAGGTCCTTGAGCCCCAGACGTTCTTGATTCACAAACACATTCATCGGCGCGAAGCGCCGTGACTGTCGCGGAGCGACATCACGACGCAAAGCGTCGATGACTGTTTCGCACCCCTTCGGGGTGCGAAACATCACGGCCCGAAGGGCCGATGATCGTAGCGAAGCATGTTGCGAAGCAACAGGAGGCGGTCGGCGCGAAGCGCCTCCTGTTACGAACCGCGCTGCGAAGCAGCGCGGTTCGTAACAAGCTTCGCGCCGACCTACGTCCCGGCCCGAAGGGTCGATGACTGTTGCTTCGCAACATCACGACGCAAAGCGTCGATGATGTTTCGCACCCCGAAGGGGTGCGAAACAATCAAAAAAAGACAAAGAAAAAAATTTTTTAAAACTTTTTTTTGTTTTTGTTTATTTTTGAATGTGTTTGTGTTTTCATTAGACCCTGAGATGCTTGAGGGAAACAGGGGTTCATAACCCCGTGAGGTCCTTGAGCCCAGACGTTCTGATTCACAAACACATTCAAAAAAAGACAAAGAAAAAAAATTTTTTAAAACTTTTTTTTGTTTTTGTTTATTTTTGATTGTTTCGCACCCCTTCGGGGTGCGAAACATCATCGACGCTTTGCGTCGTGATGTTGCGAAGCAACAGTCACGGCGCTTCGCGCCGATGAATGTGTTTGTGTTTTCATGAGACCCTGAGGTGCTTGAGGGAAACAGGGGTTCATAACCCCGTGAGGTCCTTGAGCCCCAGACGTTCTGATTCACAAACACATTCAAAAAAAGACAAAGAAAAAAAATTTTTTAAAACTTTTTTTTGTTTTTGTTTATTTTTGATTGTTTCGCACCCCTTCGGGGTGCGAAACATCATCGGCCCTTCGGGCCGGGACGTAGCTTCGCTACGATCATCGACGCTTTGCGTCGTGATGTTGCGAAGCAACAGTCATCGGCCCTTCGGGCCGGGACGTAGCTTCGCTACGATCATCGACGCTTCGCGCCGATGAATGTGTTTGTGTTTTCATGAGACCCTGAGGTGCTTGAGGAAAACAGGGGTTCATAACCCCGTGAGGTCCTTGGAACCCTGATTAATTGCTATCATAAAAGCAATATTGTGTTTCAAAGACCTGATAAATTGTTTTAATGATTTATCAGATCTTTGTTTTTATTCACAAAATAAAATGGCCGTTTCTTTGTTCAATCTAAAAGGTTCGTTAACTAATAATGTTCCATATTATCTGCAGATAGGAAAAAATGGTAAATCATCTATAGACTTCTCAGGTGAATTCGTTACATGGGATACAGACCTGATTCCAACAATGAGATATGATCAGGTCCTGAAATTTTCTGAACTCTTTAAAACTAAGGCTTCAAATATTACTATCACATTAGGACTTGTAAACCCTCCACCGTACGACCAAAATTTTAATGCATTTGATCTTCAAGCTTATTTATGTAGAGATACTGATAGTAACTGTAGTAGTTTTATAACGATTTTTTTTAGTAAAACACCAGATTATGTCTGTTCAAGATACTCTGATAACAACAATTTATTTAAGGGACAAGTAATATTTCAAAATAATAATGAAAATTTTGGTTATTACCTTACTGTCAATGTGCAGTTTAACTTTCAGGTAACAATATCGTGTGATCAAGACTCGAATAACATCTTTTGTAACAACTTCTGTTCTTGTGTGAATTCTAAAACATGCAACAATTGTTATCAAACTTATACAACAAACTGTTTCAATAGTACAACGAGCTTTAATCAGAACTGTTTTAACTTTTTTCAGAACTATATGAACCTGATTGGTCCCAATGGGCAATTGGACCAATTGTTTCATAACTATTGTTCAACAAAGTATAAAACTATCCAAGATGCAATACAAGACCCTGTTTGTGCATGTCACCTTGATGATAAGGTCTATTCTGGTATTCTCGACTACCTGAATAAAAAATTCAAAAATGTTGACAAAGTTTTTGATCAAAATAAAACGCGCTGTGTTCTTCCACAATGCGCAAGTAGTAACTTCCCTTATAGTACAATTGGAAAAACGAAATGTCAGGGTGTAAGATGCCTGAATATCGTCGAAATAGAAGGGAATAATATAGACTTTAGTAAAATTACTATAAACCAATCAGGAGATTGTATAAATCTAATAGGTCATCAAAATTGAATGAGACTTTTTATTTGCTTTCATATAGGTTACCATTCTGTAATTCCTGATATATTTCCATATTTCGAGGACATTTCAAAAAACAAAGATTTATTCGATCAGGTGTTTTTCTTAGTGACATATCAATACATGTCGCTGAGGATAAAAGAACTACAAGAAAGACTTTCTTCTGAGTTTTTAGTGTATTTTTTCAAGGTCCCGAAGAGAGGACAGGATGTCGGAGGGTTTCTTTATTGCTTAAATGAGATCCTTGATAGGTTTCTTATACAGGAAGATGATTTCACACTCTGTATCCACACGAAATCGAGAAAAGATCAACTGAAGACTCTTTTGGATTCATTATTCAAAGACTTCAGAAGCACAATAAGACTTTTTGACGACAGTAGTGTAGGAATAGTAGGTTCGAAAAAATACCTGATACAACTTGACCTCCTCAACGTTCCGGACGTTGAAAGCATTTGCAGTGTTCTAAACATAAAACCATATTTCCTATCTGATACTTTTATTGCAGGTAAGATATTCATCATAAGACTTTCAATTATCGATAAACTCATGAATAGGGACCTAATCAAAAGATTTTATGAAGAGCTTGAAGATGAATACTACACAGAGAATACAAGAAGTACAAAAATACATTCATGGGAGCGTATGTTCGGCATTTTGGCAAGACACCTGAATTATAAAGTAGTAGGAATCGATACCTAAGTCGATTCATAATGCGGGGATCAATATTCGTAAGCATTACAACAGGAATTGATGTCTATATGATAGACACCAATTCCAATGTTTTTACTGACAAGCTTTACATATGTCTCCGTTACATTGTTTTGTCACATTTGCTAAAGAACCTGTTTCTATCGTGAATCTAATTGTCTTCGCAGCTGATTTAGTTCTTAAATAGTACATTCCTGTTTTTAATCCGTTTTTCCAACCATAGAAATGAAGACTGCTTATCAGTACTATGTTTGGATCTGAAATGTAATAACTCATTGATTGAGACTGATCGATGAAAAAGCCTCTATCTATTGCCATTTCTATCAGGTCTTTTTGTTTTATCTCCCAAACTGTTTTATAAACTTCTTTGATTCGTTCTGGTATCTTTTCAATATTTTGTACTGATCCGTCGTTTAGAATTATCTGATCTTTAAGCTCCTTGCTCCAGATTCCTAAAGCCTTCAAATCGTTTATGAGATATTTGTTAACCAAAACAAAATCACCTGAAAGCGTTCTTCTCACGAAAATGTTTGAATACAAAGGTTCAAAAGATTCTATGTTCCCCAGAATTTGAGAAGTAGAAGCAGTCGGCATAAGGGCTATAAGAAGACTATTTCGCAAACCATATTTTTTGACTTTTCTTTTTATCTTCTGTTCCTCAGGTGTATATTCGAACGAAGAATCGTATCCATGGATTTTGTCAAAGACTTTTAATAAGTTTCTATTGTTCTCGAACATTTCCGGATGTAGAATTCCCTGACTTGCAGGGGATGTAATATAGTTTGAGTAAGGTCCATGTTTTTTAGCAAGTATACAGGATTCTTTGATTGCTGAAAAATAGATTGTTCTGAAAATCTGTTTGTTTAGCTTTCTTGCTTCTTCAGAAGTAAATGGCAACCTTAACATCATGAAAACATCTGCTAATCCCTGAACTCCGATACCAATTGGTCTATTCTTCAGGTTTGAATTTCTTGCCTTCTCGTTTGGGTACATGTTTATATCAATGACTCTGTTCAGATATTTAACTAATTTGCCTGTTATTTCTTTGAGCTTCTCAAAGTCAAAACCTATTTCTTTTACGAATTTTGGAAGTGAAATAGAGACAAGATTGCAGACGGCTATATTGTCTTTATCAGTGTATTCTATTATCTCTGTACATAAGTTGCTGCTCTTTATAGTTCCCAAATTCTTCTGATTAGAGCAACGATTACAGGTGTCTTTAAATAGAACATATGGCCCACCTGTTTCTATCTGTGTTTTGATAATTTCTTCCCATAGAGTTTTTGCTTGTATGACCTTTTTGTCTTTGATTTCTGCTTCGTATTTTTCATAAAGTTCTTCGAATTCGGAGCCATATTTTTCATAAAGCCCTGGTACTTTGTCTGGTGAAAACAGGGTCCAATGTTCATTTCTTAAGACCCTTTTCATGAAAAGATCAGGAATCCAAAGACCCTGAAAGAGATCTCTGGCCCTAAATTCCTCCTTACCTGTATTTTTTCTCAATTGAAGGAAGTCAAAAATGTCAAGATGCCAGGGTTCTAAATAAATAGCAAATGCTCCTTTTCTTTTACCACCTCCGTTATGCGCGATTCCTATCACTGTTAGATAACTATGCACGTTTTCAATTTCAAGATCGTACATCTGAGATTTGAAATTTTCGAGCTTTTCGATTTTTGTTATTTTTAATGGCTCAGTGATACCTGTTATGACTTTCGTTCGGGTTCCCAACTTATTGACTTCAACAAATCTTAAAAACCCATCAATGTCTTCGATTAGTACAGGATGTGATGGTGTTACAATTGCTTCGCCTAGTTCGGATACTACTCTGTAAACAGGACCAGAATAGTCAAAAACTTTCTTTTTTGAAATTCGATTCCAAGTCAGTCTTCTTGTTAAAACTTGCTCTCCGACTTTCAGGTCTTTTATCTTCTTCCAACCTGTTTTCGAATACACAAGTGTGTTTTCCTCGAAACATTGATCAACATATCTTGCTGTTTCGTTAAAAACTCTCAGCATTGGCACAATTCCATTTGAAAATCCTCCTGTACCTTTTATTTCAGAACCTTTAGCTCTGATCTTGTGTATTGATAAACCTATACCTCCTGAATTTTTGGAAATCATAGCACAATCAGACAATGTTTGATAAATACCTGCAATGCTATCTTCTTGGATGTCTAGAAGAAAACAAGAACACAGTTGATGATATTTCATTCCAGAATTGAAGAGTGTCGGAGTCGCGAAGATGAAGTATTTCTCAGAGATATACCTGTAAATTTCCAAAGCTTCCTCAATTGTTTCTCCAATAAACAGTGCCACTCTCATAAACATATATTGCGGTCTTTCGATGAGTTTGCCTTTATAACGAATCAAATATGAACTATGGAGTGTCTTGATTGAGAAATAGTCAAAAGTGAAATCTCGTTCATGAACGATGTTTGAATCTAATATTTCAGCATTTTTCTGAACTTTCGACAGGAAGTTTTCGTCTAAAATTTCAGAGCAACTTAACATTGCTTCTGAAAATCTATCAGGTGTCTCTTGGTGTAATTTGTATACTAGTAATCTACCTGCTAACAAAGCACAATCAGGTTCAATAGAACTAAGGAAAACGATATTTTCGGAAAGAGTATTAATATCATGAAAGTTATTTACTGAATCAAAAACAAGTTTTATGGCTTCGTTATTGATTTTTGGCTCTTTCTGAAGAAGTTTTTCAACTATTTCTTTTACTTCCTGAACCTTAATGTTTTTATCATTGTGTATAATGTTATTAGCCTTGTTCTCATTATATGCAGTATTTTCAGGAAAACTATCAGGGTTCATTTATTATTTTATTTTTGAAATATGTTTTATTTCTTTATTTTTACATCATTTGTATCAAATAGTGAAACAACGGACTGAAGAGAAAATTGAAATTCGACTAATTCAAAATTGAAAAAAAACCTCATGAGGCAGAAAAAAGAAATTAAAATCTTAAATTTTGTCTGAGCCTAAATTCAAATGACTCAAATTATTAAATTTCATTTAACCCTGGAGGAAATAAAAATAATAAAGGAAATGTGTAAATTATTAGAACCTAAAAATTTCTTTTTATACTTCCCTGAAACAGGAAGGGTTCTTGATGAAATTAATGAAAAACGTATACGTAAAAACAAAGAAGAAACAAATTTTACTTTTTTAGTGTTATTCAATGATGAACAAATTAAAACAATAAGATTTGAGTTTAACAATCCCATCCTAAGATTATTAATAAATGATCTAAAAGTAGAACATAGAAAAACATTTTCGAAAATAAGAAACGAGATTATTAAGAGACTTCTCTTTAACGAAGACCCTGAAAAAGATATTGTAGAAAAAATAATACAAAAATTCCCAACTCTTTAATCGGAGATTTGTTTCGGGAATTTATGAGAAATTCAATGATAAATATTCAATGACAAATCTTGAATGACAAATGTTCTGATTTATCAGAAATATTTAATAAACAGAACATTTGTTATGATGTTTCTATGTTTGAGAAGAATGAAAAAAAACACAAGGAGAAACAGGAAGACAAAACTCAGGTTGTGAGATATAACCTGTGTGTATTGTAAAAAACAGAAACGATCTTTCAAAAAAACACTCACGGTACAGACACAAAAAACCTCGCACTTATTCACCTACTGTAAATGTACGAATTTGCGAAAATTTCTGTGACCCTAGAAGAACTAGATACAATCCAAGAAATAGGCAGTTCATTAGATACAACAAATTTTTATGTTTATTTCCCTGAATTAGGCAGGGTTCTTAATGAAATCAATTTAACACAAGTGTTTTTGAACAAACAGGGTTCAAAACAATTTACTTTTGTGATTTCATTTAGTAACGAACAAAATATACAAATAAGATCTGAACTCAAAAACAAAAAGCTAAAAGAAATAACTCAAGGGTTATCAGGAAAGTGTAAAAAAACTCTGAGAAACCTAAAAAGACAAATTTTCAAAACACTTCCTCGTCTGAAAAAAGAGGACAAGGATATCGAATCCATAATGAAGGATTTTTCAAATTTTTGAAATGACAAATGTTCTTAGGATTCAGGACATTTGTCATAGTGATTACTTCATCTCTTTCATTTCGATTTCAATTGACTTTTTTCCAGCACTTTCTTTCTGGGGCTTCTCTAAAGGACATGAACCTTTTGGTTTTACTTTAATTTTCATAACAAAAGAACCTACTGTTCCTACTAAGTTCAGGGCTAAGATGATTATAGTTCCAAAAATAACTAAATATGAATTAATATAAGCATCAAAGGCTTTTTGTTTCAGAACCTCAAGTTGAATCAATTGAAACAACTTAACGACAAAGAAAACAATTAAACCTGAGATTGCAAGAATCGCTAGAAACATCAGTATGATGAGGGCTTTTTTGTTTTCATAGAACCCATAATTCAAAAGATACAAGAGGACGATAATCAGAAGAAGAGAATACTTTGACAGAAGGATATAAATTATAATATGCTGGGAATTAATGTTGTACTCGTCAAGTAAATTTTGGTACCTGTAAATGAATACATCAAGAATAATAGAAAACACGAAGGTTACTATTATCACAAGTACATTATAAAGCTCAAAAGAACTCAGGGTTTTTTCTGCCTTTGTTTTCTCATCTTCTTTCTTTTCGGATTCTTTCTTCTCAGGTTCTTTCTTTTCAGATTCTTTTTTCTCAGGTTCTTTTTCCTCAGGTTTTTTTTCGAGTTCTTTCTTCTCAGGTTTCTGTTCAACTGTTGTTGTTAAAGGACTTATTGGTACTGGAGTTGTTCCTGAAACAACAGGACTAACTGTCGCAACAGGTGGCGTAAGAACTACTGGGCTCACTGTAGAAGGTGTGCTTGGTAAAACTGCAACTGTAGGTTGTTCTACTTTTGTCTTCAAAGTGTTTACAGTCTCATATAGCTTTTTAAGAATATCCTGCATTTCGTTCTTTTGTTGTATTGCAGAGACCTGCTCACCTAGGGTATTCAGAGTATTCTTTAGAATATTCACGCTTCCTTCCAATTGTGAAACTGCATTTCTCAGATTCTCCTGAAAATTAGAAATATATAACCCCTGAGACATAATGAAACGCTTATTATGTAGTTTTTATTTATTTACTAAAGAAAAAACTACGAGAATTAATAATGTCTTCAGGGGGTACTATAACGAAGGAACCTGTGAACCTTTCACTTTCTTTTAGTTTTGTTAGTAGTTTGGCCTCTGTAGTAACAGTGTCTGCACCTGCGTTGCTCCTTTATTCAGAGCTCAGAAATAAACAAATAGTACTGCAAAATCCATACAATATCTGGGAGATAGTTTTTTATATCGTCACGGGGGTTTTGGTCATTTACATTTCCTTGATCGCAATGTTTATTGTCCTTTTCAGAGTTTCGCCTATACCAGAAGATGAGATTAATAAGAGTGTCTCTGGAAGACTTTATGAGACTTTGAAAAGAAGAACAATTGTTATTTCCGTTTTGATAGTTTTCGCGATATTGTTTACAATAGGAACTTTCGTTATATTCTATGTTATTTTTCGACCTATCATCGAACAAGACTATTCTCAAAAGTCTCAGGTGTTTAATGTTCTTATAATTTCATTCTATGCAGTAGCAATCATTGGCTTAGTAATTAATTTATTTATTGCGGTCTTTTCAAAAGACGTGATTTTCTTACAATTGATACACAAATCTTCAAAATAATGAACCCTGAGGAGGTCATTAAAAAAATAATCAAAAAATGGAACAAACACAAAAAAGTTTTAGTGCTAACAGATATTCAGACAATTTTCGATTTTAAGAAATCAGAGTTTCCATTTTTAGACCTATCAGAAGAAACGTGTTTACTTGATGACATGAATAGAATCATCATACCTGTTTATGACAGAATTCCAAGTATCTTATTAGAAAAACAAAAGATCAGAAACATACCTGAGATTCTTATTCTTTCATTGATCAAGTTCGAGTATGAAAATTTTAAATACTTCTGCTTCTTTCAGAAGCGCAAAAAAGAAGTATTACGGGTGAAAGTACATAATTTTGATTCAGTAGAAAACTTAGTAAAACAATGTACCACAGGTGTCTGTCTTATATTTAACCAATTCAGTAAGCTTGATATAGAAAACTCAGAAAAAGTGAAAATAGTGAAAAACACAGAAGAGGCAATAAATTTTATTTTCGAAACTCAAATCTCTGTTTTGAACATAATAGATACAGGGGATTTTGAAAGATACATATGCACAAATTTAGGTTATCAAAGAACTCGAAGATACTCTGTTTATAAGAAAAATCTCAGTGTGACACCAAAATACGTTTTAGAGATTAGAAAGTCCCTGATAAGTCTCGTGCGCGCGGGGGTCTATCATACTTTTGAAACATCAAGACCTGATACAGAAGAACATGAGCCAAATACAAGTATCCTGAAATGTAAAGGAGTTGGTCTAAGCAAGGAAATAACAAAGCTCTCTGATTTAATAAATGATCAAACTGTATTTCCTATCCTAGCGCTCATCGAAGAATTCGAACCTGCTGATGCGAGAAATTTTTATACCCTTCTGAGAATAAATCCATTCGAAAACAAAAAATACACACAAACATTGAAGAGCCTGATTGATGATGAAACCCTGAAAAATCTAAAAGAACAATGGTCAAAAATAATCGGAGATAGATCAAAACTTCGAAAAATGATTGAAGTTCTGAAAGACAAAGCAATCTTTTGTTTCCCGATCTTCAAAAAAGACAAAAAAACAGGTAAATTTTACAGCACTGTTACAGAAGACGCACGAGAAAAAACAGTGAGGTTTTATGACCTTTCTGATATTTCAGAAGAAGAGAAAGATCTTCTGATAGTTTTTCAGAAAACAGAAGACAGGATAATAATATACACCCCCCTGTAGATTAAGGAAAAAAGTATATGTTTCATAACAATTGAAACATATACTTTGTATTGTTTGGGGCATTTAAGAAAGTTGAGACATTTATGAAATTCGGGAGATTAACGAAAGTCGGGGTATTCATGAAAGTCGGGGAGTATTCATGAAAGTTGAGAGATTTACGAAAATCGAGACATTTACGAAAGTTAGAACCTGAGATAAAAAATATTGAAAAAACTTTTTATTGAGTATTCAACTAAGGCATGAATTTCTGATCAGTAGCTAGCGAGTAGTTATAAATAGAAATAAATATTCATACCTGACAAACAAAAAAAATTTCATCGACGCAAAGCGTCGATGATGTGTCGGCGCGAAGCTTGTTACGAACCGCGCTGCTTCGCAGCGCGGTTCGTAACAGGAGGCGCTTCGCGCCGACCGCCTCCTGTCGGTCGGTGCTTCGCACCTCCTGTTGCTTCGCAACATGCGAAGCGACATGCATGCGGCCCTTTGGGCCGCATGACAATCAAAAATTTCAAAAATTTTTGAAATTTTTGATGTTCAGGAATCACTGGGATTCCCGAGGAAAAACAGGTCTATAACATTTTTTCAAAAAATATCAAAGTTCGAGAAACACTCGGAGGTTCCGAGGGATCCTGAAACATCAAAAAAATGAAAAAATCATGAATAGTAGGTCAAGGTTTTTTTCAATTTTTTAATGCTTTGACGAGCGTCTGACGAAAGGACCTGATTCTCTAACCATCGACTGACCATTAGCTAACGAGTAGAAACAAAAAAAACAAAAAATTTCAAAAAAAATTTGAAATTTTTGATTTTTTTGATTGTCATGCGGCCCGAAGGGCCGCATGACATCACGACATTTTGTTTCATGTTGCCGCTCCGCGACAACATGAAACAAAATGTCGATGATTGTTTCGCACTGCTTCGGGATGTGAAACATCACGTCCAAGAGACGATGACTGTTTCGCACCCCCCCTTCGGGGGGGTGCGAAACATCACGGCGCGAAGCGCCGATGACTGTCGAACGCCCCGAAGGGGCGTTCGACATCACGACATTTTGTTTCACACCCCCCTTCGGGGGGGGTGTGAAACATCACGTCCAAGAGACGATGACTGTCGAACGCCCCCGAAGGGGGGCGTTCGACATCACGACCCTTCGGGTCGATGAATTTTTTAATGTCCAGGAATCATGAAAAGTTTACAGGTGTACTTTTTATACCTGCAATCTGTTTCTGTGAGTAATAAACGATCAAATTCAATAGAGAGAAAACAGTATTTTCAGAAGTTATTGGATATCTCGAAGTCTCAGTATCCTTGCTAACCATTTCAGAAAGTTTCTTGATTAATTGGGAATATACCCTGAGAAACATCACTTTTCGAATTTTGAGTTATGTTTTATTTTTTTAAATTGTTTATTTCTTACTGTGGGTGTAGTAGTCAGGGGGTGAGAAATGAAAAGACGATAAAGTAAAAATCTGAAATCACATGTTTTGTACTCTGTGTTTTGTTAAGTCATTTATATGACTTAACAAAATATAGATTTGGTTAGTAATCATCGGTTTCTTGGATACTCAGACCTTTTAAAGTATTGAAATTTACCACTTTACAGTCAGGTAGCAAGATCTTTAATGAAAAGCCTTCGCCTTCTTTGAGGAGTCCAGAGTAGTCGTCGTAATGCTCAGATTCCCCTAATCCCTTGTAAATTATTGGAGATAATTTCACTTCCTTTAACTTTTTGAATGCTGTCAGATTCATTTCTTTTAAGTTCCATTGCTCATCCTCATTCCAAGTAAAGGCTGTAATGTCAATCTCTTCCAGCTTGTCTTCGTCTAAGCATTGTAAAGTCCTATTCACCATTTTCGTGTTTATTAATACGTCTTCTGTTGCTTGAAGAGATAATGTACCGAAGTAAACTAATTTTATTATTTTTATTGAAATACCATCTACCTGTATTTTGAAGTCTGAAACGTGCAGTTTACGGAAATGATTATTATCAGAATTTTCGACTACAAAGACGAGCTTCCTAACGGGTATTTTTTTTGGATCTTTCAAAAACAAATATACGTTTTTGACAATGAATTGATCAATCTTTGTGTCCTTGTCGTAAGACAGGGAAAGGAAGAAGTCTTCTTTATACTTATAGTCTATTTCACTAAAACAGAAACTTTCATAGATTGTAAGTTTTTCCAATTTTTTTGACCTTATGTCCACTCTGTAATATGGCGTCAGATAAGGTTGATAGGGAATTGCTAGTTCTTTAAGTTCCTTATTCTTCGTGAAATTGTTAAGGCATATACGCTTTTCTTTAGGTATTATGGCCCATTTGATGGAGAAGAAGCTACAATAACTTTTTACTTTGATTGTTTCAAGACTGCTTAGGTTCATTTTGGGAATTTCAAGATCAGCTTTTCGTTGTCCGATCCTTATCTTCAGGGTTTTGAGTGTATGAACACTACTTGCTAACAACTTTTCCATCTTTTTTGTTGATAACTCTTCTAGCACGAGACTTGTAACTCTGGGAGTCTTTGATGCTGTCTCTTTACAGCATAAAAACAAATTTCTTATGTCTTCCAAATCTGAAAGTTTACTATATATACAGTTCAGAACGTTATTATTTGAAAGGAAAAGTCTCCCTATTTCGATTCTGTTATCGGTCTTTTTGTTACTTTTAGAATTCTTCTTACTGATTGCTGTTTTCATCAATTATAAAGTTTTCTTTGTTTTTTGACCGTTAAAAAAAATCATTCTGTCTGTGCTGGTGGATTATTTAGCTTTAGTTTTACACACAAAGCATATGATATTACAGGTTCATATATCATATGCTTTAGATATAACAACACTTCCAAGTGCGAGAGTAACCTGTAAAGGTCCTAACCCCATGTTGATCCTGAGGTTGGGAATTCTAAAAGGTTTCAAATGCTGTATGATCATTAGCTAACGAATAGGAACAAAAAAATCATATTTTTTTGAATTTTTTGATTTTTTTGATGTTCAGGAATCACTGGGGGATTCTCGAGGAAAAACAGGTTTGGACATTTTTTCAAAAAATATCAAAGTTCAAGAAACACTCGGAGATTCCGAGGGATCCTGAAACATCAAAAAATGAAAAAAATCATGAATAGTAGGTCATGATTTTTTTTAATTTTTTAATGCTTTGACGAGCGTCTGAAGAAAGGACCTGATTCTTTAACCATTAGCTGACGAGTAGAATCAAAAAAACAAAAAAAAATCAAAAAATCAAAAAAATTAAAATTTTAGATTTTTTTTTGTTTTTTTGAAATTTTCGATGTTCAGGAATTACTAGGGACTCCCGAGGAAAAACAGGTTTGGACATTTTTCAAAAAAAACTTCGATTTCGAGAAACACTAGGAGATTCCGAGTGATCCTGAAACATCGAAAAATGAAAAAAGTCATGAATAGTAGGTCATGATTTTTTTCTATTTTTTAATGCTTTGACGAGCGTCTGACGAAAGGACCTGATTCTCTGACCATCAGCTGACCATTAGCTAACGAGTAGAAACAAAATTTTCAAAAAATTTCAAAAAATCAAAAAAATTAAAATTGTTTTTTTGATTGTTATACAACCGAAGGGTTGTATAACATCACGACGCTTCGCGCCGATGGCTGTCGAACCCCCCGAAGGGGGGTGTGAAACATCACGACGCTTCGCGTCGATGATTGTTGAGCGCCCCCCTTCGGGGGGCGCTCAACATCACGGCCCTTCGGGCCGATGAATTTTTTGTTTATGTTTGTTATGTAACATCACAATATGAAGCATTGTTATTTCAAGGACCATCACAGGAGGCCTAATAAAAAACTTACCTCAGTAACTCTACGGAAAAACTAAAGAAACAGAGTCTGAAAAAACTTTTTTCCCGTAAAAACTTCCCTTCAGGAGTGACAGGTTTTGACTTGATATTTTTGAAAGATATCTGTTTTGTAACATCCGAAAACAGATATCTTTTTGGTTAATTCTGTTTTAAAATCCCTCTGACAAAGTTTAAGTCTTCCCTGTATTCTTCTAATCTCTCAAGATTAGAAATCGGCGTTTCTAAAACGAAAGGTTTCTTTTTAAATTCTTCAATGAACATTTGTAGCTTTTGATACCCTATTTTACCCTTTCCGAGAAACTCATGAAGGTCTTTTTTACTATTCAGACCTGATTTTGAATCGTTTAGATGTATCAGTTTGATGTTTTCAGAGCCTAGTGTTTCTTTTATGTTTTCGAGAGTATCAGGGTTTATATCATATCCTGAAGCAAATAGATGTGCTGTATCTAAACAGAAGAAAAGACGATTTCTTTCCGAGACTTTTTCTTTCACTTCTATCAAATGCTCGAGTTTTGAACCTATGCTTCTTCTCTGTCCTGCTGAGTTTTCTAACAAGATACAGAAGCCTTCTGTTTTTTCGAGTACTTCATTAAGGCTTTTCGTCAAAATATGAAGCCCCTCTGTTACAGAATCATTGTAGCCCATATGAACAACAATAAAGTCTTCTTTTGGATCCATTCCCATCTTTCCCATAATTTCTATCTCATTAATCAGGGAGTTTATAGACTTCCTTCTGATGGTTTCATCATCAGAGGCTAGATTTGTAAGATATATTGAATGAACGGAAATTTTTCGAATGTTCTTTCTATCTTGGAATCTTATGATATCACCTTCAACGAGTTTTTCTCGAGTCATCCAACGAAGATTGGTCTTTATAAAGACCTGAAAGACATTGAAACCCATAGTTTCAGCATCCTGTATCGATCTTTTTAAACCTCCTCTTGCCTGAGTATATCTTACGTGAGCCCCCAACATGATTTTTAGATCCTATTGAAGAAAAATTTCTATTCATTTCAGATGTTATACTTAAAAACATGAGCATCAAAGACGAGAAACTTTTCTATGATATAGACAGGTTTTACTACAAAGACGAGAACTATGTAAACACTCGTAATGACTCAGTTTCATCAGAAACCTCTGAGAACTCTTCTGAAAACACCAATTCTGAAGACTATAACACTGAAGAAAGCCCTGAAGAACGAATAGTAAACGTGAGTCCTGTTAAGTATTATATTTTTCGTTATTCACAGGGTCAAACAAAGGTCTATAACTCCATCATCTTTGCTGATAACCCCGCTGATATAGAAAGGCTTTACAACAGAAAAATCTGGTCGAAAGTAATAATCTACAATTCAAGAGATAGAAAAATCAATGTGACTGTCGAAATAAACATGTACAGAGTCACAAAAGACAATAGAGAGCTTCTTGAACAGGTCTCGAAGGATATGAAAACAATAGGCCCTGAGTCTTTTCAGACATTTCATGTTGAATACATCAACAAAGAGTCTAGAGATGATAAAAACATTGCAAAAAAAGACCTTTTGAAAGTCATTGCTTTCCTGTTGTGTATAGAAACTTTAGATAACAGGATTGTTCATATCCCTGATGGAGAGAGTGTTATATTGAATATAGATTAGAAAAATCTGTTTTCTATGGTACGTCTGACTTTTCTTCATAAAAGGTCTTATATAATGGTCCTGAAAATTTCGAAAATTATATAAGACCTTTTTATGAAATTTTTTGATTTTACACAAAAAAGCAGAGATGACAGGTTTATTACCAGCAACTTCTAATATCTTCTTTGACAATTTTTGTACTAATTTCTTTGGCTCTAGTTTAAGTACCAGCAATCCAGTTAGAAATCCAATTTTGAGTTTACCCAATAATGTAACAGTTTCGCTTATAGGAGGACATCCTTTTGGGGATCCTATAATGGATTCTAACCCTCAGAGAATTATAATGCTTTTTTCAAACAATGTAGTCTATAGTAATAGTTCTCATGAGTTTCTCATGTATACTTTTGATTATCCTGTTGATTTTTCCATAATTTTAAACAATTTATCAAGTAATAGATTTTTTTCAATGTTCGCAGTGTATTCTGTAAGTGGAGGTTCAAGCATTACAATTTCTGTAAGAATCAAATTTTCTGATATTTTTGGTAAACAATTAATTGTTGGTAGTAGCACTAAAACCTTTAGTACAGATAATTCACTATTTGAAGATCTCTTTAATATTATTTCAGTACAACCTGGTTTTGACCCCACGAAAGTAAAGAGAGCTGTAGTATTTCTGGATATTACTGTTATTCCTGGTTTTGTACCTGTAACTTTAGGATTTTATTCTTTAGGTATAGGAAGATATCCTGTTGTTGGCGAGACAATAACAACAGGTACTCCAACCTGTTTTTTATATGACAATTTCATGAATTTTCAGAAGATTTCGGGTGGTCCAACTAGTGATCAGCTTACATTGACTACTGGAGATTTTTTTAACTATACTACTACTTCAACTCAGATCATAAGAACTTTAGAATCTTCAGGTGGTGCATCTGATACTTGTACTATTAACATTTTCGAAAATAGTAATGATCCAAGTTCTAATTCCCCTCCTGCTGCTCGTATAATTCTTAATGCACAAGCAGGAAGTTCAGTAAAAGGTACTATCAAATATGGAAGTAACACACTTCCAGTACAAATAAATTCTCAGTGTGTTGGAGTTATGGTTTATAGAATTAACTCAACAATACCAACTAGCACAATATTAACAGTTAAAGTATTAGATGAGACAACTCCTAGTTTAGAAAGTAGACAGTATATAAATACAACTCTTAATGATGTGCATGATATTGAATATATTACATTTAATGTACCTACAGGAGTAAACAAAATTTTAAGTTTTGAGTTTACAAATACCAACAACGGTTCTTCTCCTGCTACAATAGAAGTCTATGTTCTTTACATTATGTTATGGATAAAGCCTTCTATATCCCTGACACCTACTCTTCCTAATTTCTTCTTGGATAAGACATATCATAACTTATTAACAGGGTCTCAACCTGGTGGAGATCCCGAAGGTGTATTTCCTAAGAATGTAAATAAAGCGTATTTTAGTCCAGGATTTTTTACTACTACAGAGGATCAATATTCTACTCTGATAACTTTCTCAAATAGTGGTCCTTTTTCGGATGAAGTTTTCGTTAATTATATTTTTAACCCTCCTGCAGACTTTACTGCAATTCAAAATTTTATTATCTTAGCAACTTCTAATGCATCTAATACTAATTTTAGTTTCGAAATAGTTATTTTTAGCGGTTCAAATGCTATTTCTTACACTTCCAACCCCACTACACTTAACAATCATACTTCACCGATGTCGGTTGTCAGAGTTGATAATTTAAACACAGGCTCGAACGATCCAATCACAATATTATCGAATGTTTCGACGATAGAAATACTGCTTTCTGCACAGGGGTCTCCTCAAAGTTCGACTCTTAGAGTATACGCAATAGTCTGTGAATACGACTGTAATATTTTCCCGTTATATGATAATTTCATTCTTAATCAGCAATCAAATAATCCACTTATTGTTACACCATCTGATAGATCTTTTAATTTTCCGGGTCATCCTATCAGAGAACTCCCTACACCGAGTTCGAGTATTGGTAATATAGCAGCTCTCTCTCATATAAATTTAAGTTTTAATTCACCACTTTCTGGAGCTCCAATAGCTAAATGTTTTAGAATAGTATTATCTAACCTATTTCCACAACAACAATCAGATACTTGTACTTTTCCTCTTAGATACAGAAATATTAATCTAAACAAAGGTCTGAAATATTTTCTTACACTTACTTATTTCCTTCCGTTTGCTATACCATCTGGTGCTACTATTAACTCCTTTACCTTGAATATAAAAGATGTTAAAACAGGGTTTACATTACAAACTGAGACATTAGGTACAAATCTGACTCATACTAGTTCTTTACAACAGGATATAAACTTCATTATAGATCCTCTATTTGAAGAAGACATGGAATTGGAATTTGTCGTTGATGTTTCTAATTTACCAGAAGGTGAATTTATTCGTATAGATATTCCATACATCATCCTCCAAGCTGAAACAACTACATGTGTTCTCGAGGGAACTCGAATCACAATGGCAGATGGAACCCTGAAAAAGATCGAAGATATCAAAAGAGGAGACCTTGTATTAACAGTAGATGGACCACTTCCTGTTTGTCGTGTCATTAAAGAAACTCTCTCAGGTTTGATTTCACTCTGTAAAGTGCCGAAAGGAAGTATTTCCGAGAATATTCCATATAACGATCTTTATGTCTGTTCAAGGCATGTAATCAGATATAATGGAAAGAGAAGACTTGCTACAACACTCAAAGCATTCAAAGGTGTCGAAATTCTAACAGGAAAAAGAAATCAAATAACGAACAAACTTTATATGTACGATCTTCAATTCGAAATCGAGACTTTCTACTATGCAGAAGGTCTGGAGAGCCAATCAAGAAGTCCATATTGCCACCTGAGTCCATTGCCAAAAGAACTATACTTCAACAAGGAGCTATACAAAGACATTAAAGTACCTGACTGTCTAATGCACGAAACAGAAGGTTTCAATAACAATTGGCCTAATGTATATAACAGGTTTTCATGGAGAACTTATCTTGCAAAGTATATCTTGAACCACCCTGAAATCGAATTCAAACCAGAGGACTTTAACGAACAGAAAGCACTCGAATTGAAGGACAAAGAACATATAGATTTGACAGAAATAATACCCGACGATTTCGATTGGGAAGAATACGTAAGAGTCCATAAAGATCTAAAACATTTCAAAAATGAAATGGAAGCCTGTGTTCATTGGGTCAGATATGGTTACAGGGAGAACAGGTACTATAAAAAATACCCTTTCGTCTAAAACAATTAATGTCGTTTCAAAGTCAAAAACGACATTAATTGTGTTCAAATTTCATTCTCTTTAAGAAACTTCAGAAGATCGTCTATGTCTGATTCACCAGACGATTTTGCTTTCTCTATCTGCTTTTCAATTTCAGCACCAATCTTTTTGAATTCGGACTCTTCGAAAACGATTTCTTTTCTCTCAACAAGACCTTGATCGTTTTTGATTTGAATAGAAATCCTATCTTCCTGTTTTTCACAGGGTATACTTCCAATCTGTCTAAGTGCCTTTTCTGCACGTGGGTTTTCTAATTGTTCGACTTTTATTTTTCCTGTTCCAACAGGAGGGATAGAACCTATGACTACAGCTGCTGAAATACTTTTTACCTCTTCCGTAAGTCCAAACGGAGCCTTTCTCTTGAAAACATCAAAAGGCTTCTCAAAGGTTGCTTTTGACAAAGCTCCTATTGGCTGCTTTTGTACACCTGCATATGTCGCAGGTGTTAGGACACCCAAATAAGTCTGAAAATCAACTAACAAAACGATATGTCTTGGATCTATATAAGACTTATCCATAGATAGGGTATTTTGTAGTTCGCTAATTAAATAGTTTCTCGCTGTTTCTATTCCGAAAACTTCAAACATTTCAATGGGATTATTGTTTGAATAAACTCTTTTTGTATCGACATCGGGTAATTGCAAGATTGCTTTCAGATTACTTCCATCCGTTTCGATATAGTAAATGAAATAATCCCTGTAGATATCAGAGGGTTGATAAAAAACCCTGAGTTCTTTTTTGTCAAATTCTCTTTCTTCTTCCTCTTGTTTGGAGATTTTTTCGTCTATAATTTTCATTGGACTTCGATCTTCATTTTCATGCATTTCGACTGTGATCGTATAGTCATTTACTACTATTTCTTTTACAGAATCAAGCCTTTTCAGAATTCTCACATACCTTTCAGGAGTTATTCCTGATAGTTTGCTTTTAATAGGATGCAAGTTTATCAGGTACTTGTTTTTATCAATTCTTACTTCGTCAATGAATGGAACTTTTAAGTTTATTCTGTCAATGGTTATTGATTTTATTTCAGGGATCCCACTGATAAATATATTATCAAGTTTTGGTACGATAAAAGCCGAAAAGAAAATAAACTGTGTAGATTCTTCTAAAAGCGTCTTATCAGTGTTTCCTCCTTCAATCAAATAGACATCTACGATTCCGAGCATGGTCGGGGAATACAGACATAAAAGTATCTTTTCCTGCATCTCAGACTTTGTTTTTGTCGTTTTCGTACTTTCCTCTATCTTTTTTGAGACCTTCTGTGTTGTTACTCTATGAAGGTAAAGAAGCTTTCTTTTAAGCTTTAGCCGCAACATAAGAAGTATTTTCCCTGATTCGATATTCGAAAACAAAAAGTTTTGTTGTGTTCTAAAATAACTGTACCACCATGGATACTCTTCAGGTTTTGGAGGTTTGCCTATGAAGTAGTCCTCTGTTAGATGCCCGACAGACAGACCAACAAGTTCTTTGTGTTTCTCAAAAAACAGTTGTTCATAAGTATAGTCTTTTTTGAAGAATACCCTGCAACCTGGATTTTTTACATTCTTCGATATGTATATCAGGTTTCTTACTCTATCAACACCTGTTACAAGCTGTTTTGCCATACCGCTTGATTTGAAAGAATTCATAACCATCTGAGTTATAGGATGACTCAGGGCTTCTGCTGCCATTAGTCCAACTGATGTTCCCGGACTTATTAAACTTCTTTGAAAATACTTTCTAATCTCCGATTTAAGGTCATTAATCGCTAAAGGTGTTATTTTTATTTCTCTCAACTGTTCTCTGAGTCTTTCATGAACTCTTTCTTTTACAGACTCTGATGTTTCCTCTGTAGCAGAGGGGACATAAGGAATAGAATCTCTCACTATTTCTTCTATTTCGTCTTTGGTTAAGAATCTAGGTTCAGAATCAGACTTGGACATTTTTAATAGTTTTTTTAACGTATTTTTTTTCAGTCTTTTTTCTCAATAGCTTATTATTTACTGACCTCACACATCGAGAATATAAGTTGTTTCGATAAACTTATATTCTTGTTCGTTTACAGGTTAGGTTCCTGTCTTATCAAGAAAACAGGGGACAAAATTTTAGTTTCTATATACCCGATTTTCTTAAAAAACGTCCTGCTTATATCATTGTTTTTCTTCAATATTCTCCAATCTGGGGCTTCTCTTAAGTTATGGTTTCCTGTTGTGAGGTAGAAAAGAAATTTTAAAATATACTCTGAATTCGAATAAGTTTCATCAAAGGACAAACTTTTGATTCCTGAGTAACAACATTCAAAACAGCAATAAAATGTATTTTCAAAAAATATTATGTATGTACCCTGTATGAAGTCCAGGTACAGGGGGATTCCAAGAGGGTTTGAAGTTATTTTCTCTCTGCACCAATTGCATATTTCAGGATACTCTTCTAAGACAAAAAACTTATGTTTTGAATTGTCTTTTTCTGATATGATGAATGATGTTAGTTCTTTTCTTTCAATAAGCTTCGTTTGATAAAGATCAGGAAGGGGGTATTTTTTTCTGATATCTTTTTTGAACTGCTCGATATCGAAGTTATCATATTTTTTTTGTTTGAAGTCTTCTAGTATCTTATTAACATGAAGGCCTTTCAGAAAGATACCAAAATTTGTGCCATTGAAAGAAGTATAATTATTCAAGAGACTAGAAAGCTTTGATTTTGTTTGTGGAATCTGATTTGTCTGAAGACTTTCTTTCTTTTCGAAGACCTGTTTTATTTGAAAGGCCTGGTTTAATTGAAGTTCTTGATTTTTATTGACTTCGTCTGTCTTCTCAGGGTGTTGACTCTTATCGACTTCCTGTCTTTTCTCAGAGCCCTGACTTTTATCGATCTCCTGACTTTTCTCAAACTCCTGCCTTTTCTCAAACTCCTGACTTTTATCGATCTCTTGTCTTTTCTCAGACCCCTGTTTTTTTTCGACTTCCTGTCTTTTCTCAAACTCCTGTCTTTTGTCGATCTTCTGACTTTTCTCAGACTCCCATGTCTTCTCAAACTCCTGTCTTTTATCGACTTCCTGTCTTTTCTCAGACTCCTGATTTATTTTCAGTTCTTTTTCAGGTGTTTTTCTCACTCGTGTTTTTATCTGCGACTTCATTTTTCACAGTATTGAATTTTTATTGTCTGCACCAAAAATTAAAAAAAAATCATATGCAGGAGAACAAAGTTTTTATGAAGATTTTAGATCCCCGAGCAAAAATACCAAAAAGAGCAACTGATGGCTCTGTTGGTTATGATCTTTTCAGTATTGAAGAGAAAACAATAAATCCCTGGTCGAGAGACATTATCAGGACAGGGTTGTCTATGGAAATACAAACACATGCACCTGATATATTCGCAAGAATACTACCAAGATCCTCACTTTCAATAAAAAACGGAATCATTGTTGGTGCAGGTGTAATAGATACAGATTACAGGGGTGAGATCAAAGTAGTACTGTTTAATATGAATGACGAACCATTTCATGTCACCACACAAAATCCTATTGCACAAATTGTTTTTCAAAAGTTTTCAACCCCTGAGATTTGTATAGCCAACGAGCTTTCTGAAACGAAGAGAGGATCAGGAGGGTTTGGTTCAACAGACATGAAAAACTAAATTTGTGTATGTTGTTCATTAAACAACATACACAAAAGTTTTGAAGCTCAGACATTTAAATACCTCTGAGTTTCAATTGCCGCCATACAACCAAAACCTGATGCCGTTATCGCTTGTCTATAGGAACTATCATGAATGTCCCCAGCTGCAAAAACTCCGGGAATGTTTGTTTTCACAAAATCATGTGTTTTTATATAACCCTTTTCATCAAGTTCAAGACCTGTGTTTAGCAGATTTTTTGTATTCGGTTCACTTCCGATAGCCACAAAAAGTCCGGGGGTCTTGACAGAATATATCTCTTTCGTTTTATTGTTCATCAGCTGTAATCCTTCGAGTTTATCCTTTCCAAGGTATTTCACAACCTCTGTATTGAAAAGAATTTCTATTTTCTCAGACTCAAACAGGCGCTTCTGTAGAAGCTTCTGTGCTTTTAATTTGTCACTTCTAACTAACATAAAAACTTTTTTTGCAAATCTTGTTAGAAACAGGGTCTCTTCTGCCGCTGAGTCCCCTCCTCCAACGACATAAATTTCCTGATCTCTAAAGACTGGAAGAGGTCCATCACAGACAGCACAACTACTGAGACCTTTGTTTTTATAGAATTCTTCATTTGGTAAGTTTAGCCATCTTGTGGTCGTCCCACATGCCAGTATAACAGCATCTGCTGAAAACCATTTTGCACCTATTTTGAGTTTGTGTTTTGGACTTGAAAACTTGAAATCTGTAACTTCTTCATTTATGAAATTCGCTCCATATTTTTCAGCCTGTGTTTTCATTTTTTCATAAAGTTCAAGACCACTGATCCCTTCTGGAAAACCAGGAAAATTTTCTATGTGTTCTGTCATAGACAATTGACCCCCAGGGTTTTGTCCCTCGACTACTACTGTTTGTATAAGGCTTCTTGCAGTATATATCGCAGCTGTTAACCCTGCAGGACCTGAACCAACGATGATTACTTTTGGCATTAAATGATTCAGTATAGTTTTTAATGGACTAATAAACTTAACTTTAATGGTTCATTAAAAATGTATTCGTTTGATGATAATGAAACAATAGCCTTCTCAAAGGTTCATGAATTCCAAGAACCACTCAAAAACCTGATAGCAATATACACAGGTGATTCTCCCATAAGAAGAGAGGCATACGAACTTAAAGATTTCGAAATTATACCAATCAGGGAATGGATTCTGAGAAATAGGAATCTCAGCATACAAGAACTCTTTGAGAAGGTTATAAAAGACAACCTTGTTATATTCTCTGATTTTAGCGTTTTCAAAAGTACCCTTGCATATTTTTACGTTTCAGTCCATAAACAAAAGAAACAAGAAGTTTTGGATTTTTTGGGATATGAAGAATTGTGCAGCGAAGAATTACAGAGGCAATACGATGAAAAGCAGCTTCAAAAAGACCTTGAAAAACACCGAAAATTACAGGAGATCAAAAGAACCTTTCAAAAGATAAAACCCCTTATATCGTCAAAAATTGTTTATGAGAAAATAAGATACCTCGTCAAAGTTTCATGGTCTTCGCGAAATACGGAAGAAAACGACATTGAAGACATTTTCGAAACCCTGAGATGTTCAGAGAATCTTGTCTTTGTAACAGGTGTTGATAGGCTAGGTTTGTGTTGGAGTAAATTCTTTCTTGATCCTCAGAAGACTACTTTTTACGAAAAGGGGGAACTAACGGATAAAATTGTAGCCATGAGAAAGAAACTTTTCAAAGACTATAGAAGGAAATTCAAAGAAGTAGAAATAAGAAATGCTATGATATATTTCATCTTTGCAGAGAATCTTCAATCTTTTGCTCTTCTGAACCTGAAAAGATCCGTTTTGATAGTAGAAACGCTTTTTGATTCTCCTATTGATGTTCTGAAGACAATAGAAGAAAACTCGGAACTTGTTTTTGACAGAAGCTCAAAGGTTATTCTTAACATCTCAGGGTCTTTCAATATCTACAATGTTGAAATTTTACCTGAAATCTTTCTTGACATGATTCTGAACGAAGAATTTATGGGATTGCATTTAGTATTTGACGAGACAATAGGACCAACATATGCCAAGAAAAAAATGTTTTATCATTTTAAGCTTCCATTAGTTAGTAATCAGGGTCTTCTTGGTTATGAGGATCTTGAAACAACAGGAGAGTATGTTTATTCTTTTGAGAAGACTGTTTTGTTTTTTCTATCACAGGAGTATATGTCTTCTATGATGAAGGTCTATGATAATGAAGGTAACCTAGTTGAAATAAAAACAGATAGTTCTGCGAAGACAATACCTTTTGTCAGAATACATTTCTTTAGAGCTCTTTCAGAAGATTTCACTATACAGTTTTATCATAAACTTAATAGATTGTTTCAATATTACAACAACAACAAAGAATCCTATCTCAAAGAATACCTTGAAATATTTGAAGACGATGATAAAGCAAAAGATTACCTGCAAAGTCCCATAAGGGTAAATGTCTCAGAGTCATTAAAAAATCTCAGTATTTTACAACAATATGACCCTGAATTGTTTGTAGAAAGATATGCAAGAAAATGCCAAAAACCAAGACAACCTATGATTATAGAAAAGTCACAGGTTGATGACTACCTGGAAAGTGGCTATCAAGTTCTTGGATACCCTCTAATTAACCAAAAAGATATGCCTGGTACACGAGAACCAAAATGGTATTTTATTTGCGAAAGCAATAGGTTCAAATACCCAGGACTCAAGGAAAATACGCTTTCTAATAGTTCTTTATACCCTTTCTTGCCATGCTGTTATGAAACAGATCAAAGTTCACAAATTGATTCATCTTTCGCGATAGTCTTAGGAGGCTCTCAGCAGACTACTGAGCAAAAAATTCAAAAAACTCAAAAACTATTACCATTCGTTTCAGAGCAGTTTCTTGAAAGCATAAAAAGAAAACATAAAATAATAACCGATCGGGTTATTAATCCAGGAAGACTTGCTCTACTAGAGGCTGAGAAGTCTCAAACACAGGGACCTGAAATACAATCTGAAATACAAAAACAATTCGGCCTTGTTTCAAAAGAACCGACTATTATATCTCTTTTGTTTCCAAGAACAGAAGTCTTTCGTTTTGGAATTCCTATCAGTAAAAATTCTGCACTTCATGCTGTCTGTATTGCTCTCGGGATTAGAGAATACTTCGATTCAAAGGATAGAGAAAATTTCATAATGAACCTGAGAGTTCAGATGGCTAAGACAGTACACCCTGAAGTTTGTAAACAAGAACTATGTGAATATACGATTAACGAAATAAGAGAAATGTTGAAAAGTTATGAAGTCTTTGATACTAGATACTTCTACAGGGCTATTGAAGAGTTCTTCAATGTTAATCTTTTTGTCCTGACTTATTATCCTTCACATTTGTACGATAAAAACAGGATTACAAACTATATCATAACACTCACTACATCTTCTGCCACTAAATTTTATAGTTTTGAAACTCCCAGACATAGACTGTTCTATACAAGAAGAATAAGAAGAGACAGGGATACGATTGTCATCTTTAAACATATTGGTACAGAAGCAGATTCGTTAAAGACCCCTCACTGTGAGCTTATAGCACATACAGATTCAAAGGGATCGTTAAAACTCATATTTTCAAAGGATGAGAAGGACATACTGCAAAGTCTTTACGAAAATTTTATAATGAGCCTGAACGTTTACAGGTGGAATCTAAAACATGGCCTGATAAGTTATCCCATTCAACCGATATCTGATAAATTTCTTGATATTTTAGAACCACAAATCGAATATCAAATCATAGACAAAATTGGAAAGAAAAGAGGTTATGTAATGAAAGATAACATAACAATTTTATTTCCTCCTCTACCACCTGATAACAGAAGCTCAGGTAGAAAGTTTGGAGGAAAAATAAGAAGAGTGACTTTTCAACAAGCCCTTGAGTTTGTTGAAAAGTATTCTAAATTCGTCGAGGTTGTTGGTTTTTCTGTAAAAATTACTAACAGGTCCTTAATGCGAGGAGTCTGGTTAAATAGTTATTACGAGGGCTTCTACATCCCTGTTTTCGAACAAAATATACCTGAAGAATTTCAGAAATACCCTATCTTCGAAGATTTCCCTTGCACTGAAAGAAGAAATAATACTTTCCAAACATACGAGACCTACAAGAGAGTAGTGACTGCTTTTCTTCAGTTTTGTGCACATAAAATAAGAGCAAAAGAAATAAAGGAAATAAAAGTTTTGGATAACAGCGAAGAAACAATACAAAACTTTGAAGAGAATATTAGAAGTTTGAAAAAAGTTATCCGCAAACGTATTTTCAGAGTGTCAGATATTGAAACAATACTCAGAGATTCAGGGTTACTTAAGGATCAAACCCTGTTTGTACCAAATGAGGACATTAAAAAATCGATTATATATGCATTCAAGTTGTACAATGTCTTGATGATTCGCATGAGGTCAAGCTTTACAGCCGATGTCTATAAAGAAGAGAAATATGAGGAATTAAGGTCATTCTGGAATGTATTCCCAAGTGATATGAAGAAGCATTTTATGACAAGATGGTTTGAAGTTCCAAACAAAGATAAAAAACTGAGATCTTTCATTGATGACTTCTCCGAAAGAAAAGAGTATTCTACTATTTACAGGGTTATAAACATCAACCTGTTTAGAGAAATAGAAAGGGCTTTGGTAAGAATAGAAAATGAATTCTATATTGCCTTCAGACATAGAGAAGCAGAAGAAGATGGAGAAGACGAAGAATACGACAAAGCAATACATGTTATAGTCTGTAAGTATTGGAGACTAAGACTAAAGATCATACCCTACGATATCATCACAGAACAAGTTGAAGACATAAAAAGCATCCTGAAAAGTATAGTCTCAGAAGATGGATTAGTCATATACAAAACATTAAGCTCTGGAGAGCCATATGTCGCAGAGGAATATGAGGGTAATGATGGAAAAAAATCCCTGAATATTCTTGAAATAAAAAATATTCAGACACCATTAGTTAAAAACAGTAATATCTACTTTTCACTTCTTCCGATATCGCCAAATGTAAGAGCAGAAATCGAACCATTGAAAGAAGAACATGAGAGGCAAAAAGAAAAAAAAGAAAAAGAAAGAGAAGAAAGAAGAAGAGAACGAGAAGAACGAAGAGAAGAACGAGAAGAACGAAGAAGAGAGCAAGAAGAACAAACGAAAAAAAGAAAGAAGAGAAGGAAGAAACAAGAATCAGAAGAAGAATTAACAGAAACACTCGAAGAACAGAAAATTTTATTACCAGCATTCATCTAGACTCTATTAACAAAGTTTTGTGTATTATGCATAATACACAAAACTTAGTAACCCTGAGACATTGTGTTTTTTTTCATGTCTTGTTTTCTTTGAAAATGGATTTCATAGACCCCTCATGAAATCCATAAATCTTCGTCTTAAACAGTAAAAAAAATCTAAAAAATTTTTGTTTTTTGTTTTTTTGATTGTTTCACAACCCGAAGGGGTGTGAAACATCACGTCCAAGAGACGATGATTGTCGAACGCCCCTTCGGGGCGCTCAACATCACGACGCGAAGCGCCGATGTTTGTGTTTGTCATTCGAGAGTTCCTGAGAGTCCTCGAGGGAAACAGAGTTTATGATCTCCCATGAACTCCTTGAGCTCCTGAATGGTTCTTGAATCACAAACACAAACAAAAAACAAAAAA
>Ga0308420_1000048_pt1 | contig 42798 bp, 38 predicted proteins | sample HotsprSampleMS55_FD_203802 | JGI IMG/M metagenome (GOLD analysis project Ga0308420, IMG submission 203802) | Hot spring phototrophic mat microbial communities from Mushroom Spring, Yellowstone National Park, Wyoming, United States - 20090730_MS55 ... | reverse complement strand
ACGACCTTCGGGCCGAGGAGTAGCGGCACGATCATCGTCGAGCCCACCGGAACCGCGCCGAGGTTCGCGAGCGCATCGACCTCGAGCGCAAGGATGCGGCCTTCGGCATCGAGCGCGAGCCGCGCGCGAAAGTGCTGGTCGCGGCCCATGTGGCCGGCGAGAAATTCTTCGCTGCGCTCGGCCCTCCACTTCACCGGACGGCCGAGCTTGCGCGCCGCATAGCAGACGAGCGCGTCCTCGACGTACACCCCGGTCTTCATGCCGAAACCGCCGCCGAGATCCCCGACCACCACGCGAAACGTGCCGGCCTCGGTGCCGAACGCAGCCGCGAGCGCATCGCGCGCAGCCGTCGGCTGCTGCGTCTGGGTGTAGAGCGTGCAGCGGCCGTCGCGCCACTCGGCGAGTGCCGCGCGCGGCTCCAGCGGAACCGCCGACAGACGCTGGTTCGAGAGCGCGACCTCGACCACATGCGCGGCTCGCGCGAACGCCTCCCCGACTGCCGCCGCATCCCCGTAGCGCGCCTCGGCGGCGACGTTGTCCGGCGCATCGGGCCAGAGCATCGGCGCGCCGGGGGCGAGCGCCTGCTGGGGCGTCACCGCGCAGGCGAGCGGCTCGTATTCGATCCAGACCCGCTCGGCCGCATCCAGCGCCTCGGCGCGCGAGCGCGCGAGTACCGCCGCTACCGGCTGTCCGACGTAGTACGCCGTGCCGTCGGCAAGGAGCGTGCGCGGCGGCGCGGCGGCGGGACGGCCGTCGGCGCGGGTGAACAGCGCCGGGATCGGAAGCGGCCGGATTCCGTCGGCCTTCAGCTCGGCGGCGGTGTAGACGGCGAGGACGCCGCTCGCGCCGAGCGCCTGGCCGGGGTCGATCGCGACAATCCGCGCGTGCGCGTGCGCCGAGCGCACCAGCACCATCCACGCCTGCCCTGGAAGATCGCGATCATCGCTGAAGAGCCCGCGCCCGGTCAGCAGACGCTCGTCCTCGACGCGTTTTTGCGTGCGCGAAGAGCCGAAGCGCAGGAGCGAAGGGTCGAACTGCGTCGCGGGAAAGGGCGCTGTGCTCACGATCCGGGATGCGCGACGCAAAAGCGCGCGCGCGCGGCCTGGCGGAGAGAGAGGGATTCGAACCCCCGGTACCCTTGCGGGTACAACAGATTTCGAGTCTGCCGCATTCGACCACTCTGCCATCTCTCCGCGGTCGAGCCGACTGCCGCATTCTATCAGCTCGCCGCCGGCGCGGCCGCGATGCGCTCGGCACCGCCCAGGTAGGGGCGAAGCGCCGCCGGCACGCTCACCGAGCCGTCGGCGTTCTGGTAGTTCTCGAGCACCGCGACCAGCGTGCGGCCGACTGCGAGGCCGGAGCCGTTGAGCGTGTGCACCGGCTCCACCCTGCCGCGCTCGTTGCGAAATCGCGCTTGCATGCGCCGCGCCTGGAACGCCTCGAAGTTCGAGCACGAGGAGATCTCGCGCCAGGCGTTCTGGCCGGGAAGCCAGACTTCGAGGTCGTAGGTCTTCGCCGCGGCGAATCCGAGGTCGCCCGCGCACAAGGTCACCACCCGGTACGGAAGCTCCAGGCGGCGCAGGATCGCCTCGGCGTGCGCGGTGAGCTCCTCGTGCGCCGCGTACGAATGCGCCGGATGCACGATCTGCACCAGTTCCACCTTGTCGAACTGGTGGTTGCGGATCATGCCGCGGGTGTCCTTGCCCGCCGCCCCCGCCTCGGAGCGGAAGCACGGCGAATGGCACACGTACTTGAGGGGCAGCGCCTCGAGGGGCACGATCGCCTCGCGCACGAAGTTGGTCACCGGGTACTCGGCGGTCGGCACGAGATAGAGGTCGCGCGCCTCGATCTTGAACAGGTCGCCGCGGAACTTGGCGAGGCTGGTGACGCCGTCGGCGCAGGCGCCGCTCACGAGATACGGCGCGTAGACCTCGGTGTAGCCGTGCTCGCGCGTGTGCACGTCGAGCATGAACTGGGCGAGCGCCCGGTGGAGCCGCGCCACCTCCCCTTTCAGCACGACGAAGCGCGCGCCGGCGATTTTCGCCGCGGTGTCGAAGTCCATGCCGCCCAGCCTGGCGCCGAGATCCACATGGTCCTTCGGCACGAAGTCGAAGCGCCGGGGCTCGCCCCAGCGCCGCACCTCGGCGTTGTCCTCCGCCGAGGCGCCCGGCGGCACGCTCGCGTGCGGCAGGTTCGGGATCCCGGCGACGAATTCGTGCAGCTTCGCCTGCACCTGCGCGTTCTCGCGTTCCATCGCCTTCAGCCGCTCGGCCAGCTCGGCGCCGCGCGCGATGAGCGCGCCCGCGCGCGCCTCGTCCCCGGCCGCCTTCGCGCGTCCGGTCTCGCGCGCCGCCGCGTTGCGCTCGGCCTGCAAGCGCTCGGTCGCGGTCTGGATCTCCCTGCGGCGCGCCTCGAGCGCGAGGAAGCGCTCGCGGTCGAGCACGAAGCCGCGGGCCGCGAGCCGCTCCGCCACCGCATCGAGCGAGCTCCTGAGCAGCTGGATGTCGATCATTCTTTCTTCGCTTCCGCGTTTCGCCGGCGCAGCTCCGCGAGCCGTTCCCGGATGCGCATCTCGAATCCGCGTCCGCTCGGTTGGTACCACGCGAATTCGGGCATCCCGTCCGGCAGGTAGCGCTCTCCGGCGGCGAACGCCTCCGGCTCGTCGTGTGCGTACCGGTAGCCGCGGCCGTGGCCGAGCGCCTCCAGGAGCGCGGTGGGCGCGTTGCGAAGCTTGAGCGGAACCGCGCGCGTGCCATCGCGCGCGACAAAATCGCGCGCCTTTTGCCAGGCGACATACGTCGCGTTCGACTTCGGGCAGCACGCGAGGTAGAGCACCGCGTTCGCGAGCGCGAGCTCGCCCTCGGGCGAACCCAGCCGCTCGTAGCTCTCGCAGGCGTCGAGTGCGACGCCGAGCGCGCGCGGATCCGCAAGCCCCACGTCTTCCAGCGCGATGCGCACGATGCGCCGGCCGAGGTAGCGCGCATCGGCACCGCCGTCGAGCATGCGCACCAGCCAGTAGAGCGAGGCGTCCGGATCGGAGCCGCGCACCGCCTTGTGCAGCGCCGAGATCTGGTCGTAGAACGCATCGCCCCCCTTGTCGAAGCGCCGCAGCTTCGCCGCGAGCGTGCGCTCGACGAGCGCGCCGTCGATCGTCCCCGCTGGCTTCGCCTCACGGAGCCGCTCGATCGCGTTCAGGAGCCGGCGTGCATCCCCGTCGGCGAAGCCGATGAGACGCTTGCGGGCCTCCTCGTCCAGCGCCACGCCGGCGCGTTCGACGAGGACGGCGAGATCCTCGGGTGCGAGCGGCTCCAGGACGTAGACCGCTGCGCGCGAAAGGAGCGCGCCGACCACCTCGAAGGAGGGATTTTCGGTCGTGGCGCCGACGAAGGTGAAGAGCCCACGCTCGACGTACGGCAGGAAGGCGTCTTGCTGCGCCTTGTTGAAGCGGTGCACCTCGTCCACGAAGACGATCGTGCGCCGGCCGCGCGCGGCCGCGAGTCGGGCGGCGTCGACCGCGTCGCGGATCTCCCTCACTCCAGAAAGCACCGCCGACAGGGCGATGAACTCGGCGTCGAACGCGTTCGCCATCAGCCGCGCGATCGTCGTCTTGCCCGAGCCAGGCGGCCCCCACAGGATCATCGAGTGGGGCCTGCCCGACTCGAACGCGACGCGCAGCGGCCTGCCGGGGCCGAGGAGGTGGCGCTGTCCGACGACCTCCTCCAACGTCTTCGGCCGCAGCCGCTCGGCGAGCGGCACCGGTCCCGCTCCGGTGCCGAAAAGGTCAGTTCTCGCCGAGCACATCGGCGCCACGCGGCGGCGTGAAGCGAAAGGTTTCCGGATCGAGCCGAGGGTTGCGCACCAGGCGCGAGAAGCGCAGCACCGTAGTTTGACCGAAATGGTCGGTCAGCTCCATCGCACCGATTCCGGAGACGTCGAGACCGACGCGGATTTTTTCGAATCCCGCCTCCCGGTCCTTCGGCCGCGCTTCCACCCAGGCGAGCCCGTCGGCGCTGCCCGCCTCGGAGAGCTCGAATGCCTGCTCGGCGCCGACTGCGCCGGCGAGGAGCGCCGCCGGCGTAGCGCCGAGCGCCTGGCCGATGCGCCGCACGGTGACCTGGTTGAGATCGCGGTCGTGGATCCACAAACGCTCGCCGTCGGCGACGATCACCTGCGCGTGGGGGCGGGTGTAAGTCCAGCGAAAGCGTCCAGGGCGCAGGAACGCGAAGCGCCCGCTCGCCTCCTGCACCAGCCTCTTCTCGCGGTCGTAGATCTTCTGCTCGAACTCCGCGCTCGCCGCCTGGGTGGTGCGCAGGAACGCCTGGAAACGCTCGACACCCGAGGCGTGTGCGCTGGAGCACAGCGCCGCGAACAGCAGGATAGCCGCACCCCGCACCTATTCCACCTTGGCCGGAACGAGCACCTCGCGGTTGCCGTTGGCCTGCATCGCCGACACCAGCCCCGCCTTTTCCATGTCCTCGATGAGGCGCGCGGCGCGGTTGTACCCGATGCGCAGGTGCCGCTGTACCAGCGAGATCGAGGGCCTGCGGGTGCGCACCACGATCTCGACCGCCTGGTCGTAGAGAGGATCCTTTTCTCCGGCGCCGGCTCCGCCGTCGGTTTCCGCTCCCGCCTCGGGCGCGGGCGGCTCCAACACCTCGGCGAGGTAGTCGGGTTTCGCGAGGCCCTTCAGGTACTCGACCACCCGGTGCACCTCCAGATCGGCCACGAAGGCGCCGTGCACCCGCTGCGGTAGACCGGAGCCGGGCGGCAGATAGAGCATGTCGCCCGCCCCGAGCAGCGACTCCGCTCCCGACTGGTCGAGGATGGTGCGCGAATCCACCCGGGAGGCGACCTGGAAGGCGATGCGTGCCGGGATGTTCGCCTTGATGAGCCCGGTGATCACGTCGACCGACGGCCGCTGGGTGGCGAGGATCATGTGCACGCCCGCCGCGCGCGCCTTCTGTGCTAGGCGGGCGACGAGCTCCTCCACCCGCTTGCCGGCGGTCATCATCAGGTCGGCGAGCTCGTCGATCACCACCACCAGGTACGGCAGCGGCGCGAGCGGTCGCGGGCCCGCGGCCGCGCCGAGCGTGAGCGGATCGTCGAGGTGCCGGCCGTGGCGCTCGGCCTCGGCGATCTTGTGGTTGAGGCCCGAGAGGTTGCGGCAGCCGTGCCAGCTCATGATCCGGTAGCGCCGGTCCATCTCGGCGACGCACCAGGCGAGCGCGTGCGCCGCCTGCTTCATGTCGGTGACCACCGGCGCCAGAAGGTGCGGGATGTCCTGGTACATCGAGAGCTCCAGCATCTTCGGGTCCACCAGAATCAGGCGCACCTGGCGCGGCTCGGACTTGTAGAGGAGCGACAGAATCATCGCGTGGATCGCGACCGACTTGCCCGAACCGGTGGTGCCGGCCACCAGCAGGTGCGGCATGCGGGCGAGGTCGGCGACGACCGGGTTCCCCGCGATGTCCTTGCCGAGCGCGAGCGCGAGCGGCGAATGCTGTGCGGCGTACGCCTCCGAGCCGAGGATCTCGGCAAGCCGCACCGTCTGCCGGTGGGGATTCGGGATCTCGAGCCCCATGCAGGATTTGCCGGGAATCGTCTCCACGACGCGGATCGAGACCACCGACAGCGCGCGCGCGAGGTCCTTCACCAGGTTCACGATCTGGCTGCCCTTGACGCCCACCGCCGGCTCCACCTCGTAGCGCGTGATCACCGGTCCCGGATAGGCCGCGAGCACTTTCACCGTGACGCCGAAGTCGGAGAGCTTCTTCTCGATGAGCCGCGAAGTGAATTCGAGAGTCTCGGCCCCGACGGTTTCGGGAGCCGGCGCGGCCTCGTCGAGGAGCGAGAGCGGCGGCAGCGGCTGGTCCGGCAGGTCCTCGAACAGACGTTTCTGGCGCTCGCGCCGGGCGCGCTCGGACTTGCGGATCTCGGGCGCCGGCGGCGCGATCAGGAGCGGTGCATGCGCCTCCTCGCGCATCTTTTCGGTCTCGACCAGCGACTCGCGCTCCTCGCGCGCCTGCTCGCCGATGCGACGGTCGCGCCGGCGCTCCCACGCCTCGCGCGCAAAGCGCGCCGCATCCTCGATGCGCGCGCCGACGCACTCGGCGATCGCGAGCCAGGACACGCCGATGAAGAGGCTGAAGCCGACGGCGAGGGCGGCGAGCAAGAGCAGGGTCGCACCGGTAAATCCGAGCGCGGCGGCGGCGAGCGCACCGAGCTCGTGCCCGAGGATTCCGCCGGGCACCTGGGGCAGTGCTGTCCCGTAGCGGTGCAGGCGCAGCGACTCGAGTGCGGCGCTCGCGAGAAGGAGTAGCGCGAAGCCGCCGAGCGCGGCCCACGGCAGCCGCTCGGCGGCGTCCGCGGTCTCGAGCCGCCGGTAGCCCCGCACGACGAAATACAGGCACAGCGCCACTGCCCACCAGGCCGAGTGGCCGAAGAGCGAGAGCAGGCGGTCGGCGACGAGCGCGCCGAACGCACCGCCGGCGTTGTGCACCCCCGCGCCGGTGGCGCTCGCCGACCAGCCGGAATCGTCGCGACGGAAGGTGGCGAGCACGAGCGCGAGGTACCCCGCCGCCGCGAGGAGCGCGAGCCAGCGCGCCTCGCGCAGCAGCCTGCGCAGCCTGGCCGGAAGCGGTGCCGCAGGGCTCTTCACGGGCGCCACGCGCGCCGACTACTCCGTGTGCGCGATGCCGTCGCGCAGCACGATCGTCGAGCCGCGCATCTCGATGTAGCCGCTTCTCTGCAGATCCTTCATCACCCGGCTCACCATCTCGCGCGAGGCGCCGACCATCTTCGCGATGTCCTGTTTCGGCAGCCTTCGCGTGACCATCTTCTGACCGTCCACCTCCTCGGCCATGTCGAGCAGCAGCCGCGCGACGCGGCCGTAGACGTCGAGCAGCGCCAGGCTTCCGATTTTGCGGTCGGCCTCGCGCAGCCGGCGCACCAGCCCACGCATCACCCCCATCGCGATCTCGAAGTTCTCCTCCAGGCAGCGACGAAAATCGCGCCGCGCGAGCACGATCAGCTCGCACGGCTCCATCGCCACTACGCTCGCCGAGCGCGGATGATCGTCGATCAGCCCCATTTCGCCGAAGAACTCTCCGGGACCGAGGATGCTGAGGATCACTTCTTTGCCCTCGGAGTCGGCGATGATCACCTTCAGGCGTCCGGCGATGACGAGATAGAGCGAGTCGGTGGGATCGCCGGCGGCGATCACGGGCGTACCGCGCGCAGCGCTGCGGCGCGTGACCACCGGAACGAGCGTGCGCAGCTGCTCCTCGGGCAGCGCGGCGAACAGAGGAACCGTCCTCAGCAGCGCGGTCGAGACCGGCAACGCTGTCGCGGGCATGGGATCGGCGCGCTTCCTGCAGGTTCCGTGCCTCTCATGTTACCAGATGCGCTCCCGTATACTTCGCACGTGAGCGGGGACGCGAAACACGCACGCCTGCTGATTCTCGGATCGGGTCCTGCGGGCTGGACCGCGGCGATCTACGCTGCGCGCGCGAACCTCGCGCCGGTGCTCCTCGCGGGCATCGCACCGGGGGGCCAGCTGATGACCACCACCGACGTGGACAACTGGCCGGCGGACGCCGAAGGCGTGCAGGGACCCGAGCTGATGGCGCGCTTCCAGCGTCACGCCGAGCGCTTCGCCACCGAGGTGATCTACGACCACGTCCACCGCGCGCAGCTCCGGAACCGGCCTTTCCGGCTCTTCGGGGACGCCGGCGCCTACACCTGCGATGCGCTCATCATCGCCACCGGCGCCTCGGCGAAATATCTCGGCCTCGCCTCGGAGCAGAAGTACCTCGGCCGCGGGGTGTCGGCCTGCGCCACCTGCGACGGCTTCTTCTACCGGGGCGAGGACGTGGCGGTCATCGGCGGAGGCAACACCGCGGTCGAGGAGGCGCTCTATCTCGCGAACCTCGCGCGACGCGTCACCCTGGTACACCGGCGTAGCCGCTTCCGCGCCGAGAAAATCATGGTGGACAAGCTGATGAAGCGCGTGGCCGAGGGCCGCATCGTCCTGGAGCTCGACTCGGTGCTCGACGAGGTGCTCGGCGACGAGCAGGGCGTGACCGGCGCCCGCATCCGCCACCTCGGCACCGGGGCGACGAAGGTCCTCGCGGTCAAGGGGCTCTTCGTCGCGATCGGCCACACGCCGAACACGCAGATCTTCGAGGGGCAGCTCGAGATGGAAAACGGCTACATCGTCACCCGCGGCGGGCGCGACGGCGCCGCGACCGCGACCAGCGTGCCCGGCGTGTTCGCCGCCGGCGACGTACAGGACCGCATCTACCGTCAGGCGATCACCAGTGCCGCGAGCGGCTGCATGGCGGCGCTCGACGCGGAGAAATTCCTTGACGCTGAAGGATGAGGATTTCCGCCGCGCGGTCGCCGGCGTCGAGCCGCTCGCCCCGGCGCGGCGCGTCGCGCTGCGTGCGCCGGCGCCGGCGCCCGTACCGCTGCAGCGTCTGCGCGACGAGCAGGCAGCGCTCGCCGAAAGCCTCGGCGCAGCGTTCTCGATCGACGACGCCCTCGATTCGGGCGACGAAGCGGCCTATCTGCGCGAGGGGGTTCCACGGCGGGTGCTGCGCCGGTTGCGCCGCGGCTACTGGGTGGTCGAGGCGAGCCTCGACCTGCACGGGCAGCGCCGCGCCGAAGCGGCGCGCTCGGTGGTCGCGTTCCTCGCCGCCTGCGTCGCGCAGGGCCGACGCTGCGTGCGCATCGTGCACGGCAGGGGGCTCGGCTCGCCGAATCGCGAACCGGTGCTGAAGGCGATGCTGAAAAAAATGCTGCCCGGTCGGGCCGAGGTGCTCGCCTGCTGCCAGGCGCCGGCGGCGCACGGCGGCGCAGGTGCGATGCTGGTGCTGCTGCGCGTGCGCCGGCGCTAGCCCGCGCTACACCGCCGCCTCGTTGGTCTCGCCGGTGCGGATGCGCACCACGTGCTCGACGGAGGTGACGAAGATCTTGCCGTCGCCGATCTTGCCGGTGCGCGCCGAGCGCACGATCGCCTCGATCGCCGGCTCGACCTGGTCGTCGGCGACCACCACCTCGATCTTCACCTTCGGCAGGAAGTCCACGACGTACTCGGCGCCGCGGTAGAGCTCGGTGTGCCCCTTCTGACGCCCGAAACCCTTCACCTCGGTGACCGTGAGGCCGCTCACGCCGACTTCCGACAGCGCCTCGCGCACCTCGTCGAGCTTGAAGGGTTTGACGATCGCTTCGATCTTCTTCATGCGCCGCCTCCGCCGTCGCGCCGCCATTGTACAACCATATAATTGCCGCAGGATCGGGAGCCGGCCCGCGCGCGCGGTACGACGGGCAACGCTCCGGGGTCTCGCGTGCCGGTGGAACGGATCCGGATCGTCGATTCGCTCGGGAATGTCTCGCCTGCGGAGTGGGACGCGCTCGCCGCCGGAAATCCGTTCGCCAGTCACGCCTTCCTGTCGGCGCTCCTCGAGACCGGCTGCGCGAGCGCGCGCACCGGATGGGAGCCCGAGTTCCTGCTGCTCGAGCGCGACGGCGCGCTCGCGGGCGCGATGCCGCTTTTCCGCAAGTGGCACTCGCGCGGCGAGTACGTGTTCGACTGGGCGTGGGCCGAGCTCGCGCAGCATCGCGGGCTCGTCTATTACCCGAAGCTGGTCTGCGCAGTACCGTTCACGCCGGTGACCGGGCCGCGGCTACTCGCGCGCGACGAAGCCGACCGCGCGAAACTGCTCACCGCAGCGCTCGAGCGCGCGCGCGAGCTCTCTTCGCTGCACCTGCTCTTCCCGACGCCGGCCGAGGCCGCGCTCGCCACGTCCGCCGGCTGGGTGCTGCGCCGCTCGGTGCAGTTTCACTGGCACAACCAGGGCTACGCCGACTTCGACGACTTTCTCGCGCGTCTCAGCGCGCACCGGCGCAAGGTCATCCGCCAGGAGCGCCGGCGCGTGCGCGAGGCGGGCGTGCGGCTGCGCCGTCTCGGCGGGGCGGAAATCGCCCGCCCGCACTGGGAGTTCTTCGAGCGCTGCTACCGGCGTACCTACGCCGCGCGCGGCATGCGCTCGTACCTACATCTCGAGTTCTTCCTGCGCATCGGCGAGACGATGGCCGAACGCCTGGTGCTCGTGCTCGCCGAACGCGCCGGCTGCCCGCTCGCCGCCGCGCTCTTCCTCGAGTCCGACGACGCGCTCTACGGCCGGTACTGGGGCGCGGTGGAGGACGTGCCGCTGCTGCACTTCGAATGCTGCTACTACCAGGGCATCGAGCGCGCGATCGAGCGGCGCCTTGCGCGCTTCGAAGGCGGCGCGCAGGGTGAGCACAAGCTCTTCCGGGGGCTTGCGCCGGTCGAGACGCTGTCGGCACACTGGATCGCGGACTCGCGCCTGGCACGCGCGGTCGCCGACTTCGTCGCGCGCGAGCGCGCCGTGCTCGCGCGCTACGTGAACGAGCTCGCCGAGCACTCGCCGTTTCGCCGGCGGGCAACGCCCCTATAATCGGCCGCCGATGCGGCAGGAGCCGCGGGCGGGCGGAGGCAGCGATGAGACTCAAGGGCAAAGTGGCGATCGTCACCGGCGCGGCGAGCGGCTTCGGCGCCGCGATCGCGAAGCGTTTCGCCGAGGAAGGCGCCGGGGTGGCGGTCGCCGACATCCAGCGCACCGGCGGCGAGCGCGTCGCGGGCGAGATTTCGGGCGCCGGCGGTCGCGCCGTCTACGTGCACGCCGACGTGACGCGCGCAGCCGACTGGGCGGCGCTCGTGGGCGCGGCGCAATCGGCGTTCGGGCGCCTCGACATCGTCGTCAACAACGCCGGCTGGACGCACCGCAACAAGCCCTTCCTCGAGGTGAGCGAGGAAGAGTTCGACCGGGTGTACGCGGTGAACGTGAAAAGCGTGTACCTGTCGGCGCTGCACGCGCTGCCGGTGTTCCGCCGCCAGAGGGGCGGCGTGATCGTCAACGTCGCCTCGACCGCCGGCGTGCGCCCCCGCCCCGGGCTCACGGTCTACAACAGCTCGAAAGCGGCGGTGATCCTGCTCTCGAAGTCGCTCGCCGCAGAGTTCGGTCCGGACAACGTGCGCGTGAACTGCGTCAATCCGGTGTTCAGCCCGGAGACCGGGTTATCGGCCGAATTCGCCGGCGGCGCACTCACCGAGGAGGCGAAACGACGTTTCCTCGCCACCATCCCGCTCGGGCGCTTCTCCACGCCCCTGGACGTCGCCCACGCCTGTCTCTTCCTCGCGTCCGAGGAGGCGGCGTTCGTGAGCGGGGTCTGTCTCGAGGTGGACGGCGCGCGCTGCGTGTAGCCGGCACCGCCGCGCGGTCGAGCTCAGCGCGGCGGTCGCGCCGGGACCCCGGTCCCCGCCTGCCGCTGCGCCGCCTCGAAACGACGCAGCAGCGCGTTCCCGCGAGCCACCGCTTCGTCGAGCGCGAGTTTCGGCGCGCGCTCGCCACGCCAGACCGCTTCCAGCTCTTCTTCCACGATAGCGCGGATGGCGGCGAATTCGCCCAGGCGAATGCCGCGCGAGCGCCGCGTCGGCGCGTTGCCGAGCAGCTGGCCGATCGCGACCGCGTGCGCCGGATGCGCGGCGTAGAACCCCTCGCTGCGCGCGCGCTCCCACGCCGCGCGCGTCGCCGGCACGTAGCCGGTGCGCCGGTGCCACTCGCGCTGGATCTCCGGCCGAGCGAGAAAGGCGAGGAACTTCACCGCGCCCCGCGTCTCCGCGGCCGGCTTGCCCGCGAGCACCCAGAGCCCTGCGCCGCCGACGAGCGAGTGGTGCGGCGCACCGCGCACGTCGTCGTAGTACGGCAGTTGCGCCACCCCGAGCTCGAAGGCGACGGCGCCCACGAACTCGGCGTAGCTTGCCGAAGAAGCGGTGAGCATCGCGCATTCGCCGCTCGCGAACCGCCGCTCGCCCTCCAGCCGCCGGCCGCTGTAGGTGAAGTAGCCCGAGCGCGACCAGGAAGAAAGCTTCGAGATGTGCCGCATCAGCAGGTGCGTGTTGAACGCGAGCCGCGCGTCCAGGCCCGCGAGGCCGTTGTCGCGCGTCGCGAACTCCTGGTTGTGCCACGTGCTCATGTTCTCGACGTGCACCCACGCCGGCCAGGTGGTGGTGTAAGCGCAGGCAAACCCCGCTTCCAGCAGCGCCTCCATCGCTTTCGGCATCTCGTACCAAGTGCGCGGCGGCCGCTCGGGATCGAGCCCCGAGCGCGCGAACGCGGTCTTGCTGTAGAAAAGCACCGGCGTCGAGATCGCGAACGGCAGCGCGAGGAGCCGTCCGTCGCCGTCGGAGAAATACCCTGCGACCGCCGGCAGGAACCGCTTCGCGTCGAGATCCTCTCCTGCCTCGCGCGCCGCCTGCCACAGCGGCCGCCAGGCGCCGCGCGCGGCCATGAGCTCCGCCGTGCCGATCTCGTACACCTGCACCAAGTGCGGCCCGGCCCCCGCGCGCTGCCCCTCGAGCGCCGCCGCGAGCGCCTGCTCGTAGCCGCCCTTGTGCACGGCGACGAGCCGGTAGTCCTTCTGCTCCCGGTTGAAGCGCTCGACCAGCTCCGCGAGCACCCCGCCGGCAGCTCCTCCCATCGCGTGCCACAGACGGATTTCGGTCTGCGCCTGCGCGAGGCCGACGCAGGCAGGCAGCAAAAGACCGAAGAGCATGCGGCGCACGAGCCGCATTGTATGATGCGCGCGATGGCTGGCGCCCACGATCTCTCGGCGCGCGAGGCCGCGGCGCTGTACGCGCGCGGCGCGCTCTCGCCGGTGGAGCTCGTGCGCGCGTGTCTTGCGCGCATCGAGGCCTGCGAGCCCAAGCTGAACGCGATGTACCGCGTGGATGCCGAGGGCGCGCTCGCCGCCGCGCGCGCCTCGGAGGCTCGCTGGCGCGAAGGCCGGGCGCTTTCCCCGATCGATGGCGTGCCGGTGACGATCAAGGAGAACATCCACACCCGCGGCGACCCCTCGCCGATCGGGACGCGGGCGAACGAGGATGCCCCGAGGCAGCAGGCCGACGCGCCGCCTGCGGCACGGCTGCGCGAGGCGGGCTGCGTCATCCTCGGCAAGACGACGATGCCGGACTTCGGCATGCTGTCCTCGGGCGTCTCGAGCCTGCACGGCATCACCCGCAATCCGTGGCGACTCGACCGCAATCCCTCGGGATCGAGCTCCGGGGCCGGTGCGGCCGCCGCCGCGGGCTATGCGCCGCTGCACCTCGGCACCGACATCGGCGGCTCGGTGCGGCTTCCAGCGGCCCACTGCGGCATCTTCGGCCTCAAACCGAGCCACGGACGCGTGCCGATCCATCCGCCCTACCTCGGCCGCGTCGCCGGACCGATGACGCGCAGCGTCGCCGATGCCGCCGCGCTGATGAACCTGATCACGCGCCCGGATCCGCGCGACTTCATGAGCCTGCCCTACGTGGACACCGATTACACGCGGCTCGCGGAAATCGATCCGAAAACGCTGCGCATCGGCTTTCTCGCCGAAATGGGCGTGGGGCTCGCCCCGGCACCGGAGGTGCGCGAGGCGGCGCGTGCGGCCGCCGGCGCGCTCGCGGCCGCCGGCGCGCAGGTCGAGGCGATGGACTCGTTCCTCACCGCGGAACTGTTCGATGGGGTGTGCCGTTTCTTCGAGGCGCGCTCCCACCACGAGCTCGCCGCGATGGCGCCCGAAAGACGGGCGAAGGTGCTGCCCTTCGTCGCCGAATGGTGCAGCTGGCGCGCGCGCGAGTTCAGCGGCCGCGACGTGATGGCGGCCTACGGCGCGATCCTGAAGCTCCGGGAGGCGGCGGTCGCGGCGACGCTCGCCTACGATTACGTGCTCTCGCCCGCCTCCCCGATCCTGCCCTACGCCGCCGAGCTTCCGTCGCCGACCAACGACCCGCGCCAGGCGATGCCGCACATCGCGTTCACGGTGCCATGGAACCTGTCGGAACAGCCGGCCGCCTCGCTCAACTGGACCTTCAGCGCCGACGGGCTGCCGGTCGGCGTGCAGATCGTCGGCCGGCGTTTCGACGATCTCGGCGTGCTGCGGCTTGCCGCCTGGCTCGAGCAGGCGCGCCCGACGCAGCGCGGCTGGCCGCAGGTAGGCTGAGATCTTCAGCCCTCGAACACCGGGCCGAGCGGCCGCAGCCGCAGTCCCTTTCTCAGCTTCGTCCAGCGGAACTCGGCCGGGTCGGCGAGCGCCGGCCCTGGTGCCTTCGCGAGGAGCACCTCCTTCGCGATCGGCTCGAAGTCGGCGCGGAAATGCACCGAGCTCTTCAGTACCAGGATGCGCTCGTGCGCGGGCTCGACGCCGAGGGCGCGGAACATCTCCCGGTCCGCGGCCTGCACCTTGCGCGAGGCGAGCGCGACGCGCACGCCGGGGGCGGCGCGCGAGCGCAGCAGCGCCATCGGTCCGAGCTGCATGCGAAAGCCGCGGAACATCGGACCGGTGCAGGTGAAGCGGCCGTCGCCGAGCCGTTCGACCGTGAACTCGCCTTCGAAGGGCCGATCGCCGGGAATTCCCGAACGACCGCCGAGGGCGAGCGCGAGGATCGCCCCTTCGCCTGCCGCGTGCGCACGCGCAGCGGCGTCGGCGTCGACGAGGAGCCCGAGCACGGCGCCTTCGGCGCGCGCGCGCACCAGCGCGGCGAGCATCCCGGTGGTGTCGCCGTTTCCGCCTGCACCCGGGTTGTCCTGGGTGTCCGCGATCAGCACCGGACGGCCGGGTTCGCCGCGCGCAATCGCGCGCGCCACCGCCTCGTCGGGCTCGTGGAGCTCGATCGCGAATTGCGGCTCGGCGTCGCGTACCGCCTCGCGCAGCTCCGCCACCGCCGCCTCGACCGCGGCGCGGTCGGCGCCGTAGCCGAACACCGTCATACCGCAGCAGGCGACATCGGCCATCGGAAAGCCCGGCAGGAAGGAGAGGTTCGCACCGCTTGCGCGCTCGAGGTGCTCGAGCAGGGCGTAGAGGCTGCGGCAGGGCTCGAGCGAGGTGCACTGCGCGCAGATCGGCACGAGGTAATCGAGCGTCGCGAAGGCGCGCGCCGGCCGTTCGCCCGAGGCGAGCATCGCCGCGAGAAGCCGCGCGGCGCGCGCGCCGGTGGCCGCCATGTCCACATGCGGGTAGGTGCGGTAGGCGACGAGCACGTCCGCATGCTCGACCATCGCGCGGCTGACGTTGCCGTGCAGGTCGAGGCTCGCGACCAGCGGTACACGCGGGCCGACGAGGGCGCGTACGCGGCCGAGGAGCTCGCCCTCGCCGTCGTCGTAGTCCTCGGTGACCATCGCCCCGTGTAGGTCCAGGTACACGCCGTCCACCGGCAGCGCCGCCGCGAGGCGCGCGAGGAGCCCGCCCGCGATGCGCTCGAACGCATCGCGCGTCACGTGCGCCGAAGGGCTCGCGGCCGCCCAGGCGGTACCGACGAGCGCGTGGCCAGCGGCCGCGAGCGTCTCGATCGCGCCCTGCGCTGGAATGTTGGCGCCCTCGAGCGCAGCGAAGATGCGCTCGCCGAAGCACAGCCCCGGCCAGCCGCCTCCTGCCTCGAACTCGGCGTAGCCGGCGCGCGAGGGCGCGAAGGTGTTCGTCTCGTGCTGGAAGCCGCCGATTGCGATGCGTGCCATCGCCTGTTACCCTACCCCCGCCCGATCTCCCAAGGAGAATTGTCCCATGAGGCTCCGAACCGCTGCCTGCGCGCTGGGGGCGTGCGTTGCCGCGCTCGGCTTCGCCGCCGGCGCCCAGGCGCAGAAAACGCTCGTCGTCGTGCCGCACTCCAACCTCGCGATCCTCGACCCGATCTGGACCACCGCGTACATGAGCCGCAACCACGGCTACATGATCTACGACACGCTGTTCGGCACCGACGAGAAAAACCAGATCCGGCCGCAGATGGTGGAGAGCTGGACGGTGTCGCCCGATCAGCGCCTGTGGACCTTCCGCCTGCGCAAGGGTCTGGAGTTCCACGACGGCACGCCGGTCACCGGCGAGGACGTCATCGCCTCGCTCGCGCGCTGGGGCAAGCGCGACGCGATGGGGGTGGCGCTGATGAGTTTCGTCGAGCGGATGGACGCGCCCTCCCCCGACACGTTCCGCATCTTCCTGCGCGAGCCGAACGGCTTCATGCTGGAGGCGCTCGGAAAGCCTTCCTCGAACGTGCCGTTCATCATGCCGAAGCGCGTCGCCGAGACCGACGCCTTCAAGCAGATCGAGGACTACACCGGCTCGGGGCCCTACATCTTCGTCAAGGAAGAGTTCAAGCCGGGCGACAAGGCGGTGTACGTGCGCAACCCGAAGTACGTGCCGCGCAGCGAGCCGCCCTCGGGCACCGCCGGTGGCAAGCGGGTGTACGTGGACCGTGTCGTCTGGAACCTCGCGCTGCGGGATGCGCAGGCGCAGGTCAACGCCCTCGTCAAGGGCGAGATCGACATCCTCGAGGCGCTCGCGTTCGACCACTACGAGGCGATGACGAAGGAGAAGGGCATCAAGGTGATCAAGCCCTCCCTCGGGCTGCAGTACATGTGCCGCTTCAACCATCTCCATGCACCCTTCGACCGGGCCGAAGTGCGCCGTGCGGCGCTCGCCGCGTTCAGCCAGGAACCGTTCCTGCGGGCGCAGGTGGGCGTGAAGGAGCTCTACCGCACCTGCCCCTCGATGTTCACCTGCGGAACGCCCTACGCGAGCACCGCCGGCACCGAGATCCAGGCGAAATCGAACATGAAGATCGCGCAGGAGCTACTCCGGAAGTCGGGGTACGACGGCAGCCCGGTGGTGATCCTGAAACCGACCGACCTGCACGCGATCGGCAAGCTGGCGGATGTCGCCGCGCAGCTGATGCGCCAGGCCGGTTTCAAGGTGGACTTGCAGGCGATGGACTGGCAGACGCTGGTGTCGCGCCGCGCGAAGAAGGACCCGCCCGCGGCCGGGGGCTGGAGCATGTTCTGCACCGCGTGGGTCGCTCCGGACATCTGGAGCCCGATCAACAACGCCGCACTCGACGCGCGCGGCGAAAAGTCGGGCTGGTTCGGTTGGCCGGATTCGACCAAGCTCGAGGCACTGCGCGCGAAGTTCATGCGCGAGACGGACGCGGCGAAGAAGAAGAAGCTCGCCGAGGAAATCCAGGCGGCCGCCTTCGAGGTCGCTACGCACGCACCGCTCGGCGAGTATGTGCAGCCGGTCGCGACGCGCGCCAACGTGACCGGTCTGATCACCACCGGGCTCGCCAACGTGTACTGGAACGTCAACAAAGAATAGGCGGCCGGTTTTCCCGCGCGACGGCCCCGCGCGCGGGGCCGTTCGTTTTTCCGCTGCTCGCCGATGATCGCCTACCTCGCCCGACGCCTGCTCGCCACGATCCCGGTGCTCGCGGTGGTCGCGGTGTTGGTGTTCCTGCTGCTGCGCCTCACCCCCGGGGATCCGGCTGCGATCCTCGCCGGAGAGGCCGCGAGCCCGCAGCAGATCGAGAGGATCCGCGCCCACCTCGGTCTCGACCGGCCGATCCCGGTGCAGTTCGCGATCTGGGCAGGCAGGCTCCTGCAGGGCGATCTCGGGGAATCGTTCTACTACAAGCAGAGCGTCGCGAGCCTGATCGCGCACCGGCTCGAGCCGACGCTCGCGCTCGCGACACTCACCATCGTGCTCGCGGTGGCGGTCGCCGTCCCGCTCGGTGTGCTCGCCGCCTGGCGCTCGGGCGGCGCGTTCGACCGCGCGCTGATGGCGTTCTCGGTGCTCGGCTTCTCGGTGCCGGTGTTCGTGCTCGCCTACGCCCTCATCTGGCTGCTGTCGCTTCGGCTCGGCTGGCTTCCGGTGCAGGGCTACCGGCGCCTCGCCGAGGGGCTCGGGCCCTTCCTGCAGCACCTCGCGCTGCCTGCGCTCACCCTCGCGGTGATCTACGTCGCACTGATCGCGCGCGTCACCCGCGCCTCGGTGCTGGAAGCGCTCGGCGAGGACTACATCCGCACCGCGCGCGCAAAAGGGCTCGGGGAGCTTCGCGTCGTCGTGCGCCACGCGCTCGCCAACGCCGCGGTGCCGATCGTCACCGTGATCGGAATCGGCATCGCGCTTCTGATCGGCGGCGTGGTGGTCACCGAATCGGTGTACGCGATCCCCGGGCTCGGCCGGCTCACCGTGGACGCGGTGCTGGCGCGCGACTTTCCGACCATCCAGGGCGTGATCCTGTTCTTCTCGTTCGCCTACGTGCTGGTCAACCTGGTGGTGGACATCGCCTACGTCCTCCTCGATCCGCGCATCCGGTACTGATTGCCGGCGATGCAGCGCGAAACTCTTTCGGTCGAGGCCACCGCGCTACGCCGGCGCGAGAGCGCGTGGCAGCGGGCGCGGCGCAACGCCTCGGTGCGCTTCGGGGGCGCGGTGCTCGCGGCGCTGGTCGCGGTCGCGCTCTGCGCACCCTGGCTCGGAACGGTGGACCCCTCGCTCTTCGATGCTGCGAGCCGGGATCTCAAGCCCGGCATGTCGGGCGAGATCATGACCCTCGAGGGCGAGCTCGTGCGCCACACCTTCCTGATGGGCTCGGATTCCTTCGGGCGCGATGTCTACAGCCGCGTGATCTACGGCACGCGCATCTCGCTGCTGGTCGGCCTTCTCTCGGCGCTGATCGCCCTGGCCGCCGGCATCCTGCTCGGCCTCCTCTCCGGCTACGTACGGGCGCTCGACGGCGTGCTGATGCGCGTCATGGATGGCGTGATGGCGATCCCGGCGATCCTGATCGCGATCGCGCTGGTGGCGATGTGGCGCGCGAGCCTTCTCACCGTGATCGTCGCGATCGCGATCCCGGAGGTCCCGCGCGTGGCGCGGCTCGTGCGCTCGCTGGTGCTCACGATCCGCGAGGAACCGTACGTGGAGGCGGCGATCGCGCTCGGCACCCCGGCCTGGAAGATCATGTTCGCGCACATCCTCCCGAACACCCTCGCGCCGCTGGTGGTGCAGGGAACCTTCCTCTGCGCCTCCGCGATCCTGCTCGAGGCGATCCTGTCGTTTCTCGGCGTCGGACTTCCACCCGACGTTCCGACCTGGGGCAACATCATGGCCGAAGGCCGTGTGCAGTTCGTCGAGCACCCGCACAACGTCTTCTTTCCGGGCCTGTTTCTCACCCTGACGGTGCTCGCGATCAACATCCTCGGAGACGGGTTGCGCGACACGCTCGACCCGAAGATGGCGAAACGGCTGTGAGCGAGGGAACGGCGGCGAGCGCGCCGGTGCTGGAGGTGCGCGACCTGACCGTCGCGCTGCCGGTCGGCGCCGACCGCGCCGAGGCGGTCTCGCGGGTGTCGTTTTCGGTCGCGCGCGGCGAGATCGTGTGCCTGGTCGGCGAATCGGGCTCGGGAAAGTCGGTGATCGCGCAGGCGATCATGGGTCTTCTGCCGCGCGAGCTGCGGGTGACGGCGGGCGAGGCGCGCCTGGAGGGAGAGGACACGCTCGCGGCGTCGGCCGCGCGGCTACGCGCGCTGCGCGGCGCGCGCATGAGCATGGTGTTCCAAGAGCCGATGACCGCGCTCAACCCGGTGATGACCTGCGGCGAGCAGCTCGACGAGGTGCTACGCACGCACACCGCGCTCGCGCCGCCCGAGCGCCGGGACCGAATCGTCGCGATCCTGCGCGAGGTGGCGCTCGCCGATCCCGAACGCATCCTCGCCGCCTACCCGCACCAGCTCTCCGGCGGCCAGCGCCAGCGGATCATGATCGCGATGGCGCTGGTGCTCGAGCCGGCGCTGCTGATTGCCGACGAGCCGACCACCGCGCTCGACGTCACCACGCAGGCGCAGATCCTGCGGCTCGTGCGCGAGCTGCAGGCGCGGCACGGCATGGGGGTGCTCTTCATCACGCACGACTTCGGCGTCGTCGCCGAAATCGCGCACCGCGTCGCGGTGCTACGGCTGGGCGAGCTCGTCGAGCTCGGCGCGCGCGACGAGGTGCTGCGGCGCCCGCGCCACCGATACACCCGGATGCTGATCGGCTCGGTACCGACGCTCGAGCCGCGGGCGCGCAGCGCCGATCCGGCCGCGCCGGTGGTGCTCGAAACCCGCGGGCTCACCAAGGTCTACGCCGAACGGCGCTGGTTCGGGCGCCGGCGCGAGGTGCGCGCCGCCGAAGCGGTGACCCTCACCGTGCGCCGCGGGCAGACGCTCGGCATCGTCGGCGAATCGGGTTCCGGCAAGTCCACGGTCGCACGCTGTATCGTGCGCTTGGTCGATCCCACCGCAGGCGAGATCTTCGTGCACGGACAGGAGATCGCGCGCGCGAGCCGCCGCGGCCTTCGCCCGCTGCGCCGCCGCGTGCAGATCGTGTTCCAGGACCCCTACCGCTCGCTCAATCCGCGGCGCACGGTCGGCGAAGCGATCCTCGAGGGACCGCTCAACTACGGCGTGCCGCGCGCCGAAGCGCTCGAGCGCGCGCGGCGCCTGATGGAGCTGGTGCGCATGGATCCCGCCTCGCTCGACCGCTATCCGCACCAGTTCTCCGGCGGCCAGCGCCAGCGCATCTCGATCGCGCGCGCGCTCGCGCTCGAGCCCGAACTGCTGGTCGCCGACGAGCCGGTCTCGGCGCTCGACGTCTCGGTGCAGGCCCAGGTGCTCGCGCTGCTGGAGGAGATCCGCGCCCGGCTCGATCTCGCGATGCTCTTCATCACCCACGACCTGCGCGTCGCCGCCCAGGTCTGCGACACGGTGGCGGTGATGCAGCAAGGCCGGGTGGTCGAGTACGGCCCGGCCGAGGAGGTATTCCGGCACCCGAAGCACCCCTACACCCGTGCGCTTTTCGACGCCGCACCCGGACGCGATTTCCGTTTCGCGGACGCGTAAACTCCGGGCTCCGATGGACCGCCTCGACGCCGACGCGATCCGCACGCTGAGCGGCCTCGAGGAGCTCGAAGTGCGCGTGCTCGCGCGCTGCGGCTCGACGAACACCGAGCTTCTCGCCGCCGACGCCCCCGGCCCGCTGCTGCTTGCCGCCGAAGCCCAGAGCGCCGGCCGCGGCCGGCGCGGCCGGCGCTGGCATTCCGCCCCCGGACGGAGCGCGACGTTCTCGATCCGCCGGCGCATGCGCTGCGCGCCGGCCGCGCTCGCCGGGCTTTCGCTCGCCGTCGGCGTCGCCGCGGCGCGCGCCCTGCGCGCGCTCGGCGCCGCCGAGGTCGCACTCAAGTGGCCGAACGACCTCGTCGCCCGGGGCGCGAAGCTGGGAGGCATCCTGGTCGAATCGCGCGCCGCAGCCGACGGGGGGACCGCCGTCGTGGCCGGCATTGGCGTGAACTGCCACGCCGATCCGGCGCTCGCGCGGCTCGGTCGTCCGGCGATCGCGCTCGACGCACTCCTCGCGCCGGCACCTTCGCGCAACGCGGTGATCGCGGCGATCGCGCGCGAGGCGATGCCGACGCTCGCGCACTTCGAGCACGCCGGGCTCGCCCCTTTCGTCGCCGAGTGGCGTGCGCTCCACGCCTATGAAGGAGCACGGCTGCGGGTGCGCATCGCCGGCGGACGCATCCTCAGCGGACGAGCATGCGGCATCGGAGCCGGAGGCGCCCTGCTCCTCGCCACCGCGCGCGGCCTGCGCGAGATCGTCTGCGGGCGCTTGCTCGAGATAGGACCGTGATCCTCGCGATCGACGCCGGCAACTCGCGCGTGAAGTGGGGCTGGCACGACGGCCGCGGCTGGACGGGCATCGCCACGGTGTCGCTCATCGAGTTCGCCGCCGCCGCCCATCACGTCAATCCGTTCTCGGTGACGCACGAGAATCCCTCGCGCATCGTGATCTCGAACGTCGCCGGCGAGGGCGCGCGCCAGCTGATCGTCAACTGGACGAGCATCTTCGACGCCGAGCCGCAGTGGCTGCGCGGCGAACGCGTGCGCTGCGGCGTGAAGAGTCTGTACGAGCGGGCCGAGCAGCTCGGCCCCGACCGCTGGGCGGCGCTCGTCGCCGCACGCGCGCTCGAGCCCGGGCGAGCCTGCCTCGTCGTCAACGCCGGCACCGCGACGACGGTGGATGCGCTGTCGGCTGCAGGCGAGTTCACCGGCGGCCTGATCCTGCCCGGCGTCGACCTGATGCGCTACGTGCTGCACGAACACACCGGCCGGCTCCCGCTCGAGGAAGGAAACTACGTGGATATGCCGCGCAACACGGTGGACGCGATCGAGTCGGGCTGCCGCGAAGCGCAGGCGGGTGCGGTCGAACGGATGTTCCGGCGCATGCCGCCGGGGGCCGCCTGCCTCGTCTCCGGCGGCGGCGGGCCGGCGTTGATCGAGCGGCTCCCGATCGCCTGCCGTTACGTGGAAAACCTGGTGCTGGAGGGGCTCGCGCGCATCGCGCTTTCGGCGGAGAGCGAGGTGCGATGAGAGCGCTTTTCCTCTTTCTCGTCGCAGCGAACCTGGCTTTTTTCGCCTGGACGGAGTATCTCGCACCGCCGACGACCGGGCGCGATCCACGGCCCCTCGCACGCGAGATCGAGCCCGACCGGCTGAAGGTGCTCGCGCCGGAGCCGCACGCCGCGCCCGCCGCCCCCGCGCAGCCAGCCGTCGGTTGCGTCGAATGGGGCGCGTTCGCCCCCGCCGAAGTCGCAGCCGCCCGGCAAGCGCTCGCGCCCCTCCTCGCGGCAGAGCGGCTCGCCGAGCGCCGGGCGAGCGAGACCGCCGGATGGTGGGTCTTCCTTCCGCCGCAGGGAAGCCGGGGCGCGGCGCAGAAGAAGGTTGCCGAGTTGAAAGCGCTCGGCGTGGAGGACTATTTCATCGTGCAGGACGAAGGGCCCGCCCGCTGGGCGGTGTCGCTCGGGGTGTTCTCCAGCGAGGAGGCGGCGCGGTCTCGCCTCGCCGCGCTGCGCTCGCGCGGAGTGCGCAGCGCGCAGGTGGGCGCGCGCGAGACTCCCGTCGAGAAGGTGTGGCTGCAGGTGCGCGAGGCCGATGCCGCGCTGCGCGCACGGCTCGCCGAGCTCGCCGCTCGCTTTCCGGGCACGGAGCTTCACCTCTGTCCCTGAACGATTCGGGGCAGAAGCCCCCGCTCCGGTCTAGCGTCGCTCCGGGTCCGGCTTTGCGCCGTCGCGGTCGGGCACGTACTCGACCACCGCGCCCGAGGCCGGGGCCGCTTTCGCTCGGGAGCGCAGCGGTCGCTGGACCTCTTCGCCGGCGACGATTCCGGTGCCCCCGCCCTTCATCTCCGCCGGCCGCACCTTGACCCCGCGGGGCGGCTCGCCGTAGTACACCCTCCCCTTTTCGTCCACCCATTTCTGCGCAGCGGCAGGCACGCTCGCCGCGAGCAGCGCAATCAGCACCAGTTTTTTCATCCGGGCTCTCCGCGCGAGGGCCGACGGTGCTGGTGGCCCGACTCGAACGGGCGACCTACTGATTACGAATCAGTTGCTCTACCGGCTGAGCTACACCAGCTCGCCCCGGACCGATTATACGGGTTCGCGCCCCTCGGGCCGCCGGCGTGAAAAATTTCCTACGCTACGGCGCGTGCACCGCCGTTCGTACCCCCGCACGCACCGTCTGTCGCCGTGCCTTGCCGGGCGGTCGCGCCGTTCCTACCATCGGTCGCGAAGAAAGGGATCCCATGCACCGCACTTCCGGCTACACCCTGATCGAGATCATGATCACGCTCGCGATCGTCGGCATCCTCGCCGCGATCGCGGTGCCGATGTACACCGACTACGTGCAGCGCGGCAAGATCACCGAGGCGACCTCGGGGCTCTCGGAGCTCAGGCTGCGGCTCGAACGGTACTACGCCGACAACCGTACCTACGCCGGCTTCACCAACATCGCGATCTCCGGTGCGCGCTACTTCGACTTCGCCTGCCCGACGCTCACCGCGACCGCGTTCACCTGCACCGCGACCGGCCGCGCCGGGGCCGGAATGGGCGGCTTCCAGTACGGGATCAACCAGGACAACCAGCGCACCTCCACGTTCACCGGGCTCCCGGGCTGGAACGACTCGACCACCTGCTGGGTGACGAAGAAGGGCGAGACGTGCTGACGGGCGGGCGGGAGCGCGGCGTGACGCTGATCGAGCTCGCGATCGGGCTCGCGATCCTCGCGATTCTCGTCACGCTCGCGCTACCGAACTTCGCGATCTTCTTGCAGAACACGCAGATCCGCAACGCCGCCGAGACGACGCTCGCCGGACTTACCCTCGCGCGAGCCGAGGCGGTACGGCGCAACGCGTCGGTGCGCTTCCAGCTGGTGAACGAACTCAGCAATGCCTGCGAGCCGAACGCGAGCTCGCTCAACTGGGTCGTGAGCCTCACCGACGCGACCGGGCTCTGCGCGACCGACCCGGGCGTGGAGCCGCCCGGCATCATCCAGACGAAGGCTGCGGCCGAGGGTTCGCGCAACGTGACCGTCAGCGCGGACGCCGGCGCGGTGTTCGTGTTCAACGCACTCGGCCGGCTCACCAATGTCGCCGGGACGGTGCGCATCGACTTCCGGAATCCGACGGGCGGCGCCTGCGAGCACGAGGACGCCGGCGGCACGATGCGCTGCTTGCGCATCGAGGTCTCGTCGAGCGGCGCGGCGCGGATCTGCGATCCCCGGGTGAGCGCGCCCGCCGATCCCCGACTGTGCGCGTCATGAACCGGCCGCGACGCGAAGAAGAGGGCGTGATGCTGCTCGAGGCGCTGATCGGGATCCTGATCTTCTCGATCGGCATCCTCGCACTCCTCGGCATGCAGGCGATCGCGATGCGCGCCACCGTGGACTCGAAATACCGCTCGGAGGCGTCCTTCCTCGCCAACGAGATCATCGGCCAGATGTGGGTGGACCGCGACAACCTCGCCAACTACGTCACCCCGGCCGCCTGCGCCGACCATCCGGCGTGCAACGCCTGGGTCGCGCGGGTGCAGGCGGTGCTGCCGAACGCCACCGGGGCCGACGCCCCGATCATCGCGGTGGCCGGATCGCAGGTGATCGTCACGATCTTCTGGCGCCGGCCCGGCGAGACCGACCGCAGCGCGCACACGGTGGCAGCGACGATCAACAACCCGGGATAGGGAACGCGATGCGCGCGCGGCAACGAGGGCTTTCGCTGGTCGAGATCCTGGTCGCGGTGGCGATCGGCATGATCGGGATCCTGATCATCACGCAGGCATATCTCACGAGCGAGAACTTCAACCGCTCGACGCTCGGCGAGGGCGGCGCGCAGACGAACGGGCTCGTCGCGCTCTATCTCCTCGAACGCGATGCGCGCAACGCAGGTTACGGCTTCAACAGCGAGGCGGCGCTCGGCTGCGGCAATGTCCACTGGTACCTCAACGGCAACTATTCCGCGAGCGCCGGCGGCGCGCTACCGAACTTCCGGCTCGCGCCGGTGTTGATCGAAGGCGGAACGGCGGCGCCCGATCGGATCACCATCCTCTACTCCAGCGCGGCCGAACGCATGATGCCGAGCACGGTGCGTTCCAATCCCGCCGATCCCTTCGCCGTGCCGCTGAGCGGCGTCGAGGGTTTCTGCCCGAACACCGCTTGCCCGACGCAAAACGACCGGATCGTGATCGTCAGCGCCGGAGGCTGCGTGCTGGCCGACGTCACGCAGGTCGAGATCGTCGCCCAGCTGCTGCGGATGCAGGCCGGCGAGAACGGGCCGCACAACCCGCCGGGGTGGGGATTTCCGGTGACCTACGGGCAGGGCGACGCGGTGGTGAACCTCGGCCAGCCGGTCCTGCGTACCTACCTCGTCGCTGACGGCAAGCTGCAGACGATCGAAACGCTGCTCGCCACCGGAACTCTCACGCCGGTCGAACTCGTGGACGGCATCGTCGACCTGCGCGCGCTCTACGGCAAGGACACCGACAACGACAACGTCGTGGACACCTGGGATCTCGTCACGCCGACGAACGGCGCCGGATGGCTTCAGGTGCAGGCGGTGAGGCTCGCCGTCCTCGCCCGCATCGGCACGCACGAGAAACCCTCTCCGGGCGCGAGCGATTGCGACGCGACGACAGTGGTGCCGGCGTGGTCCGGAGCGGCGACGAATCCGTTCCGGGCGATCAGCGTCGCCCCCGGCAGCGACGACCGTTGCTATCGCTACCGGGTGTTCGAGACCGTCGTTCCGTTGCGCAGCATCATCTGGAGACTGCCCTGAGGCCCCAAGCGGTCATGCGGTGCGGACTGAAAAAAGCCCAGAGCGGCGTGGTGTTGTTCATCGCGCTCATCGTGCTGGTGGCGATGTCGCTTGCTGGGATCGCGCTCATGCGTCAGGTGGATACCGGCACGCTGGTCGCCGGCAACCTCGCGTTCCGCCAGGGGGCGATGCACGTCGGCGACCTCGGCGTCGAGGCCGCGCGAAGCTGGCTGCAGGGCCAGTCCTCGACTGCGCTCTACAACGACAACGCCGCAGCCGGCTATCACGCCGGCTGGGCGCAGAACGTCGTGCTGGTGGGCACCGCGAGCGGCGGCCAGGTGCCGTTCGACTGGGAGACCGCGGTCGAAGTCACCTCGCCCGCGCCGCCCGCAGGCTACCAGGTGCGCTACGTCATCCATCGGCTGTGCGCCTCGGCGGGCGACCCGGCAGCGATCACCTGCGTACAGGCGGCCGGTTCCGGCACCGGGGTAGGCGGTGGCACGCGCGGTGCGGCCGCGTTCGGCCAGATGGCGATCCAGGTGCCGGCGGGCGCGCTCTATCGCGTCACCGTGCGCGTGGTCGGCCCGCGCAACAGCACGAGTTTCGTCCAGGCTGTCTTGCAGTAGTGCGATGCGGAGGCAGGCGATGCGAAAGACCCCGAAACTCTCCCCTCTGCGGCGCGCGCTCGCGTGGACGTTGAGCGCCGCGATCGCGTTTCCGGCCCCGCTGCAGGCGGCGCTCACCGACATCTCGAACGAGCCGCTCGCCCAGCCCGCGGCGAGCGTGAAGCCGAACCTGATGCTGATCCTCGACGACTCGGGCTCGATGGAGCAGCAATACACTCCCGACTACCTCGGCCGGCGCTTCGGCGGCTCGAATCGGCTCTGCTTCGACTCCGGCGACGATACCGACGGGGGCGGCCTCGGGACGATCACCGGCGGGCTCGACAACTGCGAGGCTGCCGACGTACCGCTGATGACGCCGGAGATCAACACCCAGTACTACAACCCCGAGATCCGCTACTTCCCGGCGGTGAACCACGACGGCAGCTCGAAGCCTTCGATGACCGCCGCGTACACCGCGAACTGGACCGCGGTGCCGACCGACGGTGTGAGCGCTGCCGGTGTGCAGAGCTACCGGCGCGACACCTACAACATGGTGGAGAACGCGAGCGGTACCGTGGTCCACACGGTCAATCTCGTCGCTGCCTATCCCGATCGGCTGTGGTGTTACTCGCAGGCCGACACGGTCGGAGATACCTTCACCGCGGCCGATGTGGCGCTCGATCCGATTCGCCTCACCGCCGACGACATCGGCCAGCCGAAGTGCCGCACGAACAGCGATTACAGCTTCCCGAGCGCGAAGTTCCCTCACGGAAAGACGGCAGGCGGTGCGATCAAGTACGTCACCGGTGCGCCCTACTACTACCGGCTCGTGCCGACCGAGCACTGCACCGATCACACGCTTTCGAGCTGCATCGCCTCGGCGACACCGACCCCGACTCACCCGGTGCCGGCGCCGGTGCGCTTTTGCTCGGATTCGATCAGCGCACCAGGAAGCGCGACCTTCGCGAACTGCCAGGCGAAGTACCAGAGCGGGTTTCTCTACCCGAAGTTTCTCGGAAGGGTCGTCGTCGGCAGCCCCGGACAGGTCGCGATCGCGAACCTAGCGATCGGGACCCAGCGGGACAGCGCCCCCGGAACGATCACCGAGATCCGTGTGCAAGGCACCAATATCCTCGCCAGCCCCATTTCGCTCGGATCCGGCTTCACGGCCACGCAGGCGGCGACTGCGATCCGCAACGCGATCAACGCGAACACCGCCAGCTCCGGCTACCACGCGACCTGTACCGACGGATCGTCGAACGGCCGCACCAACAACTGCACCGGAACGACGGTGACGCTTCGTTTCGGCCCAGCGACGACCGCCACGCCCCCGCCTCCCGGAAGCGGTAGCCCTGCGACCAACACCGGCACGCCGGGCTCGACGCCGAACGGCCGCACCGTGCAGGTCCTCTTCGCGATCACCGGAACCACGGCGGCGACCTCGACCGCGACGATCAGCGGGGTCGACAACAACGAGTCGATCACCGCGTTCTCGGTGAGCGGCACACCGCTCATCGCCTCCAGCATCACCTGTTCGAGCTGCGGCTCGACTTCGACCGCACGCAACGGCTGGATGGCGAGCGCACTGCGCAACGCGATCAACGCAGGCACCGCGACCCACGGCTTTAGCGCGACGGTGTCGGGAAACGTCGTCACCATCACCGCGCCCGCCGCTTCCGGCTCGAGCCTGAACGGCGTCACGCCGACGCATACTTCACCCGGCATCACGATCAGCAAGACCGCGTTCAGCGGTGGCGTGACCTCAGGCGATGTGGACATGACCACCTCCACCACGCTCTCCGGCGGCGCGGACCCCGCCCTGAGCGCGCGCGCCGACGTCGGGGCGTTCTCGCGCATCAACCTCACGCCCGCCGCAGCGCCCTTCCCGAAGTACCCGGCGCGTACCGACTGCGCCGGCACGACGTGCACGTACGAGGAGGAGATGACGAACTTCGCCAACTGGTACGCGTACTACCGCACCCGGATGGCGATGGCGAAGACCGCGATCGGCCGCGCCTTCGTCGGCGTCACCGACGCCTTCCGCGTCGGCTTCATCACGATCAATCCGGGCAATCCGGTGCTTTCCAGCCGCTTTCTTGCGCTGAGCGAGTTCACGAGCGGCGCGGGCGGACAGAAGGACCTCTGGTACCAGCGGCTCTACGGGCAGGATTCGCACGGCTCGACGCCGTTACGGCAGGCGCTCGCCCGCGTCGGCCGGCATTTCGCCGGCATCACCACCGGCATCAACAGCGGCATGCCGGCAAGCCCGATCCAGCTCCCGTGCCAACCCAACTTCGCGATCCTGACCACCGACGGCTACTGGAACGGGGCGGCGGGCGTGCGGCTCGACGGCAGTCCGATCGGGAACGTGGACAACGTGGACGCAGGCTATTCGAAGCGGTCCGAGGCGCGCTACGACGGAGGGCTCTCGGGCTCGACCGACACGCTCGCGGACGTCGCTCTCTACTACTACCAGACCGACCTCCGCACGGACCTCCCGGATCAGGTTCCGGCTTCGACCGCCGACCCGGCCTCCCACCAGCACATGACCACGTTCACCGTCGGCATGGGACTCGCGGGCCGGCTCACCTACTGCCGCGACTATCGGTCCGGGACCTGCCCGGACTTCGAGCGGCTCAAGATCCCGCCCGGTTCTGGCGGTCTCGACTGGCCGGTGCCGGCCGCTGACTCGGAGACCGCGCTCGACGATCTGTGGCACGCCGCGGTCAATGGCCGCGGGGTCTTCTTCAGCGCCCAGGACCCGGCGCAGCTCGCCGACGCGATCTTCGAGACGCTCTCCACCCTCAACGCCCGGGTCGGCGCGGGCGCGGCCGCCGCCACTTCCAACCTGCAGCCCGTCGCGGGCGACAACTTCGCGTTCACCGCGCAGTTCGAGACGGTGACCTGGGTGGGCGATGTGAAGGCGAGAACGATCGACCTTTCGACCGGCACGGTCGCGTTCCGGGAGCTCTGGGCGGCTTCGCCGTTGCTCAACGCACGAACCCACACCACACGGCGCCTCTACACCTTCGACCCGGGCGACGTCGCCCCCGGCGGCGACAACCGGAATCGCCTGAAATCGTTCTGCTACCCCGGGGCGATCGGCAACTCGCTCTACCCCACCTGCAACGACGGCGCGGGACTCAGCGCGGCGGAAATGAACTGGTTCGAACCGATGGCGACTTCCGCATCGCCCTCGAACCAGCCGCCGCTCGCGCAGGCGGCCGTGATCATCGCGAACGGCCATGCCGCCGAGGCAACCAAGGAGCGGCTGGTGGATTTCCTGCGCGGCGACACGTCCTACGAGGCCACCGGCGGCAGCGGACCCACCGACCTCTTCCGCAACCGCACGAGCGTGCTCGGCGACATCATCAACGCGCAGCCGGCGTACGTGAAGGCGTCGCCGTTCCGCTACAACACCGGCAACTACGCCGGGCGCGATCCCCATTACCCGGAGTTTCGCGCGAGCACCGACGGGACCACCGGCACGCGCAAGGGGACGGTGTACGTCGCCGCGAACGACGGCATGTTGCACGCCTTCGAAACCGACCCGGACAACAACCCCTACTTCCAGACTGCAGGGATCGCGACCGCGATCAGCACCGACGACGCCTTCACCGGCACGCTCGATCCGAGTCCGGTCTCCGGCGAGGGTGCCGAGCGCTGGGCGTACATCCCTTCCTTCGTCATGAAGGACATGAAGCGGCTCGCCGACTCGCCCTACGTGCACCGCTACTTCACCGACGGCACGCCGGTGGTGGGCGATGTCTGCTTCGGACACAGCGATGCGACCCCCTGCGAATCGCCCGCGCGTTGGCGCACGATTCTCGTGGCAGGTGTCAACGCGGGCGGACGCGGCTACTACGCGCTCGACGTCACCGACCCGGACAATCCGAAGGCGCTGTGGGAGGTGAAAGGCGGCACCGGCACCCCCTGTCTCAGCTCCGGCCAGGCCGATTCGGGGAACTTTTCCGAAGACTGCAACATCGGCCTTACCTTCGGCAACCCGCTCATCGTCAAGCTTCCGGCGACTCTCGGTCCAGCGGCGCCCAAGGGCAAGTGGGTGGTGATCTTTACCTCCGGTCTCAACAACGTGTCGCCCGGCGACGGGAAAGGCTACCTCTACGTCGTGGATGCCGAGACCGGAAAGATCCTCAAGCGCTATTCGACCGGCGTCGGCGACACCGCGACACCAAGCGGGCTGAACCGCATCAACGCTTGGGTCGACAACGCGGTGTTCGATAACACCGCGCTCACGGTGTACGCCGGCGACGTGCTCGGCAATCTCTGGCGCATCCAGCTCGACGACCGGGTCGCGGCCGTGCCGCAGCACTCGGTGACCCGGCTCGCCACCCTGATCGGTCCGGGCGGCAGCGCGCAGTCGCTCACCATCCGGCCCGAACTCGGCGAGATCGGCGGCAAGCGCGTGGTGTTCGTCGGCACGGGCAGGTTCCTCGGTCTCTCCGACAAGACGGACACGACCCGGCAATCGATCTACGCGATCAAGGACGAGATGGACAGCGTCAGCTCTCCGGTGGTGACGATCGCGCGCTCGGGCGCCTTCCCCACCTCGACGATCGCCGGCTTCGTGCGCCAGGACCTCAGTGCGAGCTCGGACACGATGCGCACGACGACGGCCAATGCGGTGAACTTCACCGACCCCGCGGTGCACGGCTGGTTCATCGACCTTCCGGACGGCGGCAGCGGCGGCAACGGCAGCGAGCGCGTGAACGTGGACCCGATCCTGCAGCTCGGTACGCTGGTGGTGGCGTCGAACGTCCCGAGCGGCGATGTCTGTGTCGCCGGCGGCTACGGCTGGGTCAATTTCCTCGACTTCCGCACCGGGGGGATCGTCCCGGGGGCGAGCGCAGGCATGGCGAGCACCAAGATCGCGGCTTCGCTGGTGGTCGGCATCAACGTGATCCAGCTTCCGGGCGGCGCGGTGAAGACGATCGTGACCACCGCCGACAACCAGCAGCTCACGACGGAGACTCCGGTCGCACCGACGACGTTCGCCGGCCGGCGGGTGTCGTGGCGTGAGATTTTCTTCGAGCGCTAGAACGCTGCCCGCCGCCGGTTTCGGTCCGCGGCTCCTCGGCGCGCTCGCCGCCTCGGCCGCGCTGCACGCGCTCCTCGTGAGTGCCCTGCCGGCACCCTTCGGCGCACGCTGGGGAAGCCTCGAAGGGTTCGGCGTCGGAGCGCCGCTTCGCGCTGCGCTTCGGCCGGTGCCGCCACCGGCGAACGAGCTCCAGGAGCTCGCTGCCGCGCGGCCCACCGGTCCGCCGCCGGCCGAAACGGTGCGCGTGCCAGCTGCTGCGCCAGCGCCGCAGCCGCAGCAAAGCCGCCCCGAAGCCCGCGCGCTGCTGCCAGAGCCTCACTATTACCTCACGCGCGAGCTCGACGTGCGCCCCGGAATCCTGACCCGCGTCGAGCCCGAGTACCCGGAAGCGGCCGCGCGGCGTTTTCTTTCCGGCCGGGTGGTTCTGCGGCTCTACATTGAGGAAGACGGCCGCGTGAGCAGGGTCGCGGTGCTCGGCGCGGAACCCTCCGGCTACTTCGAGGATTCCGCCTCGCGCGCGTTCTCCGCAGCGCGTTTTACGCCCGGCATGAAGGGTGGGCGCGCGGTGCGCGTGCAGATGACGCTCGAGGTGAGCTTCGAAAGCCCTCCCGCTCCGGAGCTCCCGGAACCCGCCCCGAGGAGCTAGGGTCGAGCCCGGTGCACCGGGGCGCTGCTCATCGCACCGCTTCGGGAGTCGCCGATCTTCCCGAAGGATCGCCGGCTGCGGGCACCGCGTAGCGCCCGGGTCTATGCGCTTCGCCGGGAAACTGCGGCGTCGCATAGCGGCCGAGCGTCGGGGACGGCGCAGGCTCGGATATCGCCGGCTTGGCGGAGGGCCGCGGCGCCTGCCGGTCGGACGCAGGCACATAGCCCTCGGGCGGCGGAGGCGCTTTCTGCGCGCGCGCCGGGAGCACGCCTTCGCGCGGATAACCTGCGCTATCGAGCAGGAGGTCGAACGCCCCTTGCTCGAAGCCGCGCTGGACGCTGCGCCCGACGACAAGCGTCGGTACCTCGGTCGCTCCCGAAACGCGCTTCAGCGCTTCGTTCGTCTCCGGATTCCAGACCTGGACTTCCTGGAACGGGATGCCGCGACGGTTGAGCGCGGTGCGCGCGAGCTCGCAGGGCTCCCGGCATCCGGGCGAGGTGTAGAGCGTGACCGGGAAATCCTTCTGCAAGCGCGCGAGCTCAAAGGGCAGCGGCGCGGGCTGCGGTTCCGGCAGCCGCAACTCGCGCTTTCGCACCTCCTTCGCCCCGGGCGGCGGCGCATCGCCGTACTGCACACGACCCTTCTCGTCCACCCAGCGGTAAGCCTGTGGGAGCGCGCTTCCCGTCGCGAGCAGCGCCAGGACGAAGGCGAGGGGCGTGGTCGGGTTCACCGCGCCGATCATAGCACCGGCTTCAGGACCGGGAGCGCGCGAGTTCCCTCGGGAGCGTGAACACCACGTGCTCGGTGATGCCGGGAAGTTCGCGCACGCCCCTTGCGCCGAGCGCTTCGAGGCGCGACACCACCTCCTGCACCAGGACCTCGGGCGCGGAAGCACCGGCGCTCACCCCCACCGTACGCGCGCCAGCGATCCATTCCGGCCGCAGCTCGGCAGCGGAGTCCACCCGGTAGGCGCGCGCCCCCGCGCTTTCGGCCACTTCGCGCAAGCGGTTCGAGTTGGAGCTGTTCGGCGAGCCCACCACGATCACGACCTCGCAGCGCGCGGCGATCGCCTTGACCGCCTCCTGCCGGTTCTGCGTCGCGTAGCAGATATCGTCGCGCTTCGGGCCGCGGATCGCCGGAAAGCGCGCGCGCAACGCGCCGACGATGCGCGCGGCGTCGTCGACCGAGAGCGTGGTCTGGGTGACGTAGGCGAGCCGCTGTGGGTCGCGCGGCACGAGCTGCGCTACCTCGTCTTCGGTCTCGACGAGCGTGATGCCGCGCTCGGCCTGCCCGACCGTGCCCTCGGCTTCGGGATGCCCGCGGTGGCCGATCATCACGATCTCGTAGCCCGCGGCGAGCATCTTCGCCACCTCGGCGTGCACCTTGGTCACCAGCGGACAGGTGGCGTCGAAGACGCGAAGGCCGCGGCGCGCGGCCTCGGCGCGCACCGCCTTCGAGACGCCGTGCGCCGAGAACACCACCGTCGCCCCTTCCGGCACCTGCGCCAGCTCTTCGACGAACACCGCACCCATCGCCCGCAGCCGCTCGACCACGCTGCGGTTGTGCACGATCTCGTGCCGTACGTAGATCGGCGCCCCGCAACGCTGGAGGGCGCGCTCGACGATCTCGATCGCGCGCTCGACTCCGGCGCAGAAGCCACGCGGGTTGGCGAGGAGAACTTCCACAGCCGGCATGATCGCACGCTCAGTCCGGCGCCGCATCCCGGCGCGGCAGCAGACCGTCCAGGATCAGCAGTCCGGCGCCGGTCGTGATCGCCGCATCGGCGAGGTTGAACGCCGGCCAGTGCCACCCGCCGGCGTGAAAATCGAGGAAATCCACCACGTATCCCCAGGCGAGCCGGTCCCACAGATTTCCGAGCGCCCCGCCGAGGACGAGTGCAAGCGCGGCGCTGAAGAGCCGCTCGCCGGAATGGCGCACGAGCAGCCAGGCGATCGCGGCCGAGACCGCCGCCGCCACCCCTGCGAAAAACTCCGTCTGCCATCCGGAGGCACCGGCGAGGAGCCCGAAGGCCGCCCCCCGGTTGAAGACCAGCACCAGGTTGAAAAAGCCGGTGAGCGGCACCGCTTCGCCGGGCGCGAGCGTCGCCAGCACCGCCGCCTTCGCCGCGCGGTCGAGGGCGGCGACGAGCGCCGCGAGCGCGAACCATGGCGCCGCGGCGCCTAGCGCGCCGCTACGCATAGCGGCGCGTCTCGCCCCGCCCCTGCATGTTCGCCACGCAGCGGCCGCAGATCGCGCCGGCGCCGACGTCGGCCCGGTGGTGCCAGCAGCGCGCGCATTTCGGATGGACGCTCGGGGTCACCACGACCGAGTCGGCGGCGCCCTCGGCACGATGCACGGTAGCGCGCGAGGCGAGCAGCACGTAGCGCAGCTCTTCGCCCAAGCGCGCAAGCGCGTCGTACGTCGCCCCCGAGGCGTGGATGTCGAGCTCGGCGGCGAGCGAGGAGCCGAGCGCGCGCGCGACGCGTTTTTCCTCGATCGCCTTGCTCACGCGCTCCCGGAACGCACGCACCATCTGCCAGGCACCGAGCGTCGCCTCGTCCAGCCCGTGCGCCGGAAGCTCGTGCCACAGCTCCTCGAAGATGCTGCGCTCGCCCTGGCGGCTGAACAGTTGCCACGCCTCCTCCGCGGTGAAGCTGAGGATCGGCGCCATCAGGCGCAGGAGGCTCGCGGCAAGATGCCAGAGCACGGTCTGCGCCGAACGCCGCGCGTGCGAGGCGGCGGCGCAGGTGTAGAGCCGGTCCTTCAGGATGTCGAGGTAGAAGGCGCCGAGCTCCTCGGCGCAAAAAGCCTGCAGGCGCTGCGCGACGAGGTGGAACTGGTAGCGCTCGTAGTCGCGCACGCACTCGGCCTGCATGCGCGCGCCGAGCGCGAGCGCGTAGCGGTCGAGCTCGAGCATCGCGGGGACCGGTACCGCGTCGCGCGCCGGATCAAAGTCCGAGGTGTTGGCGAGGAGAAAGCGCAGCGTGTTGCGGATGCGGCGGTAGGACTCGACCACGCGGTTCAGGATCTCGCGCGAGATCGACAGCTCGCCCGAGTAATCGGTGCTCGCCACCCACAGCCGCAGGATCTCGGCGCCGAGCGTGTCCGCCACCTCCTGCGGCGAGATCACGTTGCCGAGCGACTTCGACATCTTGCGTCCCTCGCCGTCGACCACGAAGCCGTGGGTGAGCAGCGCGCGGTAGGGCGGCACGCCGTCGAGCATCGAGGAGACCAGCAGCGAGGAGTGGAACCAGCCGCGGTGCTGGTCGGAGCCTTCGAGGTAGAGATCGGCGGGAAAGCCGGTCTGCTCGCGGTGCGATCCGCGCAGCACGGTCGCGTGCGTCGCCCCGGAGTCGAACCAGACGTCCAGCGTGTCGCGGCTTTTTTCGTACTGCGCCGCCTCCTCGCCGAGGAGCTCCTCCGCGCGCAGTGCCTGCCAGGCCTCGATTCCGCCCCGCTCGACACGCCGCGCGACTTCCTCGACGAGCTCCAGCGTGCGCGGGTGCAGTGCGCCGGTTTCGCGATGGAGGAAGAACGGGATCGGCACACCCCATTGGCGCTGGCGCGAAAGCGTCCAGTCGGGCCGCGCTTCGATCATGCCCCGCAGCCGCGCCTTGCCCCAGGGCGGAAAAAACTCGGTCGCCTCCACGCCGCGCAGCGCGACCGCGCGCAGCGTCTCGGCGGGTTTCGCGCCGCCGAAACCGGGCGGCTCGTCCATCGCCGCGAACCACTGCGTCGCCGCGCGCAGGATCACCGGCGTTTTGTGCCGCCAGCAGTGCATGTAGCTGTGGCGGAAGGGCTCGTGCGCGAACAGGGCGCCGCGGCGCTCCAGTTCCGCGACGATCTTGGCGTTCGCCTCCCAGACGTGCTCTCCGCCGAAAAGCGGCAGTTCGCGCGCGAAGCGGCCGTCGCCCTGCACCGGGTTCAAGATCTCTTCGTCCTTCATGCCGTAGCGACGCGCGCACTCGAAATCCTCGACCCCGTAGGCCGGGGCGGCGTGCACGATGCCGGTGCCGCCGGCGGCGGTCACGTATTCGCCGAGATGCACCGGCGAGACCCGGCCGTACAACGGATGGCGAAAGCGCAGATGCTCGAGCGCCGCGCCGCGGCAGGCGCCGAGCGTGCGGCCAGCCAGGCGGTAGCGCGCGAGGCAGGCTTCGGCAAGCCCGGCGGCGAGCACGAGCAGCCCCCGTTCGGTCTCGACGAGCTCGTAGGCGAGCGAGGGATGAACGTGCAGCGCCTGGTTCGCCGGGATCGTCCACGGCGTCGTGGTCCAGACCACCGCGTACACCGGCTTCGGGCGCCCCCCCGCGCCGAACGCGGCGAGGATGCGCGGCTCGTCCTCACCATCGGCGCGAAAAGCGACATCGATCGCCGGATCGGTGCGTTCCTCGTATTCGACCTCCGCCTCGGCGAGCGCCGAGCCGCAGTCGAAGCACCAGTTGACGGGCTTGAGCCCGCGATAGAGCCAGCCCTTCGCAAGGAGCCTGCCGAGCACGCGGATCTCGTCGGCCTCGTTGCGGAAGGCCATCGTGAGGTAGGCGTTGTCCCAATCGCCGAGCACGCCGAGGCGCATGAAGTCGCGCTTCTGGCGCTCGACCTGCTCGGCGGCGAACGCGCGGCAGAGCCGCTGGGTTTCTTCCGCGCCGAGCCCTTTGCCGTGCGTTTTTTCGATCTGCACCTCGATCGGCATGCCGTGGCAGTCCCAGCCCGGGACGTACGGCGCATCGTAGCCGGCGAGCGTCTTCGACTTGACGATGATGTCCTTCAGGATCTTGTTCACCGCGGTGCCGATGTGGATATCGCCGTTGGCGTACGGCGGGCCGTCGTGCAACACGAAGCGCGGGCGCCCGCGCGCCGCCTCTCGGATGCGGCGGTAGACGTCCCGCGCCTGCCATTCGGCCACCCAGCCGGGTTCGCGACGAGCCAGATCGCCGCGCATCGGAAAAGGCGTCTGCGGAAGATTGAGCGTATGGCGGTACTCAGGCATGCCTCGCGAACCACTCCCTTGCCCGCGCCGCGTCCTGCGCAATCGCCGCGCGCAGCGCCGCGAGCCCGCTGAATTTCTCCTCTTCGCGCAGCTTGGCGCGAAAGGTGACCCGCAGATGGCGGCCGTAGATCGCGCCGGCGAAGTCGAACAGATGCACCTCCAGGAGCGGCGGCGCGCCCTCGGCCACTGTCGGCCGGCGCCCGACGCTCGCCACACCGCGCAGCCGCTGGCGCGTCTCCTCCAGCTCGACTTCGACCGCGTAGATTCCGGCGAGCGGAGGCCGCCGGCGCAACACGATGTTCGCGGTCGGAAAGCCGAGCGCGCGGCCGAGCTTCTCACCGTGCGCCACACGGCCGCTCATCGCGTAGGGCCGCCCGAGCAGCCGCGCCGCGCGCGCGAGGTCACCGGCCGCGAGCGCCGCGCGCACCGCGGAGCTCGAAACGCGCGGGCTGCCTGGTGCGTCCTCGTCGCAGACGTCGGCCATCGCTTCCACTTCGAACCCCAGGGTCGGGGCGAGCGCCTCGAGCCGGGCGAAGTCGCCCGCGCGTCGGGCCCCGAAACGGAAATCTCGCCCGACAAGAAGCCACGCGAGCCCGAGCCGGGCGACCAGCAGCTCCGCCACGAAGCGCTCGGCCTCGAGCGCGGCAAGGCGCGCGTCGAAGCGCAGCACGTGCACACGCTCGACTCCCGCCTCGGCGAAAAGCTCCAGCTTCTCGCGCAGCCGGGTCAGCCGTGCAGGTGCTTCCGACGGCGCGAAGAATTCGCGCGGGTGCGGCTCGAACGTGAGCACGCACGCGGAAAGCCCGCGCGCGCGTGCGCCGGCGACCAGACGCCCGAGCATCGCCCGGTGCCCCAGGTGCACGCCGTCGAAGTTGCCGACGGTGATCGCCCGACGCGCAGCGCTTTGCGGAGGAATACCGTGGGTGACGACCATGCTGCGCGCTGAAACGGCAAATGATAGCGCGAAAGACGCCCCTGCATCGGGGATGCGCCCGCGACGCGCGCCTCAGTGCATGCGCGCCAGGCGACGCGCGAGCTCTAGTGCGCGCGCGCGGATCTCCTGCGCGTCGGCGGCATCCGGCGCGCGCTCCAGGTAGTCGCGAAAATCCCTCAGCGCCGCGCCCCAGCACTCGAGCTGTTCGTACACGAGGCCGCGGTCGCGAAGCTCGACGGCCGCCTCGGGCACGACGATCCGCATTCGGTCGAGCACCTGCAGCAGACGCTCCGGACGCCGCTGCGCGAGGTAGATCGCCTTCAGGTTGCGCAGCAGCCGCGCGAGGATCTGGCGCTTTCCGGCCGGTTCGAGGAAAGCTTCCAGCGGCAGCGGCCCGCTCGCCCCCGGCGGGATCGCGCGCGCGAGCCGCTGGCGCAGCTCGTCGGCCGACTGCGGCGCCCCGCCGGAAAACGGATCGAGCACCAGCGTGCCGCCGCGCAGCGGCATGCGCACCAGGAAATGGCCCGGAAACGATACGCCTGCAAGGGGCAGCCCGATGCGCTGTCCGAGCTCCATGTACAGCACCGACAGCGTGATCGGAATGCCGGTGCGCCGCTCGAGCACCTCGTTGAGGTAGGAGTTGCGCGGGTCGTAGTAGTCCTCGGTGTTGCCGCAAAAGCCGAGCTGGTCGAAGAGGAACTCGTTGAGCGCCACGATCCGCTCTTCGGGCGCGAGATTTGCCCCGAGGCGCCGGCGCAGCCGCGCCGCCAGCCGTTCGATCTCTCCGAGGTAGCCGTCGACGTCGAGCCCGGGATAAGCGTCCTCGGCGACCAGCAGGCAGGCGCGCGCGAGGTCGATCGCCGCCTCCTCCTGCGCGAAAAGCCGTTCGAACGCCGCAAGGCCCGCCATCGCGCAAGCTTACGAGGCCGCACGGCGCGAGAAATCGCGCGGTCTCAGGCCGAGCGCCGCGAGCGCGAGCACGTAGACCGCGAGTCCGAGCGCGACGAGCAACGCGAGCCACGCCGCGCGCGCCTGCCACGACGCGCCGAGCCACCACGCCTCCTGCGGGCACGCGAACCACAGCAGTGCGGCCATCGTCGCGGTCGCGAGCACCACCTTCGAGCCAAACGCCGGCCAGCCGGGCTCGGGTGCGTACACCCCTTCGCGGCGCAGCGCCCGGTACAGGAACGCGGCGTTGAGGCAGGCGCCGAGCCCGATCGCGAGCGCGAGCCCCGCATGCCGCAGCGGCAGGATGAAGGCGGCGTTCATCGCCTGGGTCGCGACGAGCGTCGCCACCCCGATCCGCACCGGGGTGGCGACGTTCTGCCGGGCGTAGAAGCCGGGAGCGAGGATCTTGACGACGATCATGCCGACCAGACCGACGCTGTAGGCGACGAGCGCCTGGCGCGTCGCGAGCGCGTCGGCGTCCGTGAACCGTCCGTAGTGAAAGAGCGTCGTCACCAGCGGCAGCGCGAGCACCGCGAGCGCCGCCGCCGCCGGCACCGAGAGCACGACCGCCAGGCGCAACCCCCAGTCGAGCAGACGGCTGTACTCGGCGCCGGCGGCTGCGGCGTGATGGCGCGCCAGGCTCGGCAAGAGCACGGTGCCGAGCGCCACTCCGAGCAGCGCCGCCGGGAATTCCATCAGCCGGTCGGCGTAGTAGAGCCAGGACACGCTGCCGCTAGCGAGAAACGAGGCGAAGACGGTGTTGATGAGGAGCGAGAGCTGGCTCACCGAGACGCCGAAGAGCGCCGGCGCCATCAGCGCGAGCACGCGGCGCATGCCCGCGTGCGCGAGGTCGAACCGCCAGCGCGGCAGCATACCAATCCTCGCGAGTGCCGGGATTTGCGCGAGCAGCTGCAGCGCACCGCCGGCGAACACCGCCCACGCGAGCGCGAGCGCCGGAGGATCGAAGGCGTCGGCGAAGGCGAGCGCCGCGACGATGAACGAGACGTTGAGGAGCGCGGGTGTCACCGCCGGGACCGCGAACCGGCTCCAGGTGTTGAGGATGCCGGCGGCGAAAGCCACGAGCGAGATGAACGCGATATAGGGAAACGTGATGCGCAGCATCGTCACCGTGAGCGCGAACTTCTCGGGTTCGGCGGCGAAGCCGGGGGCGGTGACCCACACGAACAGCGGGGCCGCGAGCACCCCGAGCGCGGCGGTCCCCACCAGCGCGACGAGGAGCGCGGTCGCCACGCAGTCGGCGAGCGCGCGCATCTCCTCCGGCGCCCCCTTGGCGCGCGTCTGCGCGAGCACCGGCACGAACGCCTGCGAAAACGCGCCCTCGCCGAACAGGCGGCGCAGGAGATTCGGAATGCGGAAGGCGACGAAGAACGCGTCGGTCGCGAGTCCGGCGCCGAAGGCGCGCGCGATCAGGAGGTCGCGCACGAAGCCGAGCACGCGGGAAACGAGCGTCAGTGCCGAAACCGCGGCGGTCGCGCGCAGCAGGTTCAGTCCCCACCCCCTGGCCGGAGTCCCGTGCTAGAATGCGCGGCCTTTTCCGGAAATCGTTTCCCCATGGCCAATACGAAGTCCGCGCAGAAGCGCGCGCGCCAGGCGGCGCAGCGGCGCCGGCGCAACATGAGCCTGCGTACCGCGGTGCGCACCGCGATCCGGCGCGTGAAGAAGGCGATCGCCAGCGGAGACCGCCAGGCGGCGCTCGCGGCCTTCCAGAGCTCGCAGGCGATTCTCGACCGCGTCGCCGCCAAGGGCGTGCTGCACGCGAATGCCGCCGCGCGCCACAAGAGTCGGCTCGCGCAGGCGATCAAGGCGCTCGCCTAGTCCGTATCTCCGGCGCGCGCAAGGCGCGCGAGCTCGGTGCGCTCCGCGGCCCGTCCCGGGCGCGTCTCGAGCTCGTTGTCGCGCGCAAAATTGAGCAGGAAGCGGAACGCCATCGGCTCGATCTCCTGCAGGCGGATGTCCACCACGACGCAGCGCTCGCCGTTGGAGGTGACCGGGTACACGTAGGGCGAGTAGCGCATACGGTGATCGCCGCCGAAGGCGGCCATCACGCTGCAGAGCCGCTCGGCCCAGTCGGCCGGCCGGAAGGGTCGGCCGTCCCGGCTGACGCCCCGGATCACCAGCTCGACGGGGCCAGCGCGATCGGTCATACGAAATCATAGCCGATGCCCCGCAGCGGCCCGCCCTGCCCGCCGGCGGCGCGATCTGCTAACATCGCGCGACGGCGGCACCGGCCGCCGTTTTCGTTTGCGCGCCGGAGGCACTCTCGTGAGCCACGTCATGAACACCTACATGCGGCAACCGGTGGCGTTCGTGCGCGGCCAGGGCTGCCGGCTCTACGACGCCGCAGGCCGCGAGTACCTCGACGCGCTCGCGGGGCTCGCGGTCAACACGCTCGGACACAACCATCCGCGGCTGGTGCGCGCGCTCAGCGAGCAGATCGGCCGCCTCCTCCATCATTCCAACCTGTTCCAGGCACCGCTTCAGGAATCGGCCGCGGACCGGATCGCCGAGATCACCGGGCTCGACGAGGTGTTCTTCTGCAACTCGGGACTGGAGGCGAACGAGTGCGCGATCAAGATCGCGCGCAGGTACGGTCACGAGCGCGGCGTCGCGGAGCCCGCCATCGTGGTGATGGAGCGGGCGTTCCACGGCCGCTCGCTCGCGACGCTGTCGGCGGGCGGAAGCCGCAAGGTGCAGGCGGGTTTCGAGCCGCTGGTCCAGGGATTCGTGCGCGTGCCGCTGAACGACCTCGAGGCGGTGCGCCAGGTCGCCGCGCGCAATCGCAACGTGGTCGCGGTGTTCGTCGAGCCGATCCAGGGCGAAGGCGGAATCCACCCCGCGCGGCTCGACTACCTGAGGGGCCTGCGGGAGATCTGCGACGCGAACGAGTGGCTTCTCATGTGCGACGAGGTGCAGTGCGGCCTCGGGCGCACCGGCCGGTGGTTCGTCTACCAGCATGCGGAGGTGCGGCCCGAGGTGGTCACGATCGCGAAAGGGCTCGCCGGCGGCGTCCCGGCGGGTGCCTGTGTCGCCGGCGGCCGCGCGCGCGGCGTCCTCAAGCCCGGAAGCCACGGTTCGACCTTCGGCGGCAACCCGCTCGCGATGACCGGCGTGATCACCACGATCGACGTGATCCGGGAGGAAGGGCTGCTCGAGAACGCCGTGCGCGTGGGCGATGCGATCCGCGAGGGGCTTCGGGCGGCGCTCGCCACGACCGCCGGCGTGGTCGAGGTGCGCGGCATGGGAATGATGATCGGCGTCGAGCTCGACCGCCCGTGCGGCGAACTCGTCGGCCGGGCCCTGGAAGCGGGGCTCGTCGTCAACGTCACCGCCGAGCGCGTGATCCGCATCCTGCCGCCGCTCGTCCTGAGCGAGGCCGAGGGCCGCGAGGTGGTCGAACGCCTGGTGCCGCTGGTGCGCGCCTTCCTCGCGGGCGCGCGGCCGCAGACTTCCGCCGCAGCCTAGCTGTGAAGCGTCAAGAGGTTATTTCTGGACTGAGGCAGGCGACTGATCGGCGCGAGGCCTCTGATTCCCTGATGAGGGCGGTGCCAGTTGTAATGGTGCGTCCAGCGCTCGAGCATGGCGGCT